>Ga0126342_10008489_pt1 | contig 18416 bp, 12 predicted proteins | sample Cyp1metagenome_FD_92528 | JGI IMG/M metagenome (GOLD analysis project Ga0126342, IMG submission 92528) | Coral microbial communities from Lord Howe Island, Old Settlement Bay, Australia - Cyphastrea 1 metagenome | ecosystem: Host-associated > Invertebrates > Cnidaria > Coral ...
GACAGGTTCCAGTTATGGGTGAAAAAGATCTGTTGAGGCAAGAGGTGATAGCTTAGTATCATCTCGGCGCATGCAGATGACAACTTATGTGTCATGTTACGCAGGCCCATAACACAAGACAACCCCTGTGGAACGCTGCAAAGAAGCATATGACAGCTTCAGTCCATCTCACACTGACGCAGCATTGCCGCTGGGGAGCGGGGCGTATTCAACAGATCTCTTAAAGCGGCAGGTCCAATATTTCGAAAGCTTAAGCCCGTGGCAGGCGCAGTACTTTGGCAGCTAACAACTCCGTCGCAGGCACAATATTTCAGAAGCAAACATGGCCACATTGGTAATTTTCCTGTTTGCTTCGGGTTTGGCGGGTTCGTCTCCAGGCTTTCTGCACAGCTGTGAACACATGCTCTTGGATTGTGTTTGTTTTCTTCCATCCTTTTTGTGAACATCTTGCTGGAGCTTTACCAAACCATCATGTCCGTGGTTCATTCGAAGGAAACAGAGACTGATCATGATTGATCAGATGGTCACGTGAAACTTTCATTTTTGCTGCAGAGCTGCAAAGCGTTACAAGCCTCAAGCTGGCTCAGGGCTCAAGGCTCAAGGCTCAAGTTGGCTCAAGGCTCAAGTTGGCTTAAGGTTCAAGGCTCAAGTTGGCTCAAGGCTCAAGTTGGCTCAAGGTTCAAGGCTCAAGGCTCAAGGTCCAAAACAACATGGCAACTAAATTGTTTTTGTTTTGATGATCAAAATGGGTATAAGTACGTGGCAGCAGGTCCCAAACTGGAGTTTTCGGACACCAAATTTTTAACACCAAATTTGAAACAATTGAAACAATTCCTTTTTTTGATTAACGCATGGAACAAACAAATTGGTATCAACGATGTTTTTTTTCGATTTGTGGAAGATCAAAACTGTGATTGTCAAATGCTTTGCTGAGTTATCAAGTTGGGGTTGTGAAGTTGCTTTGTAAGATATCTTTTTCCTCCTGGATTCAGAGACACGAAGGTGGAATTGAAACACTTTTTTCTAGATGCTGAAGATTTCTCGCAAACCAACGGACTTGAATTTCGAAGTTTTGGAGTCCTTCAACGCCAAGGATTTCAAAGCACTGATTGTGCTCGATTTTTTTTGAAGGCATTGCAACCCGGTCCAGTGAGTAAGATGTGGCAGATGTGGCTTACTAGGCCTGTCAGGAGCAGTCCGGAACACAAACAGAAGCAATCTGCACTTGCAAGTGAACGAGGTTTTGTCACAAGACAGGTTCAGTCAGTTCAGAAGCCTACTGTTTGTGATTGTGATAGTTTTATTTGGGATGTTTTCCCCTCACAAGAGTTGCAGATTGTGATAGTTTTATTTGGGATGTTTCCCCTCGCAAGAGTTGCACTGTTGGAGTGGCAATCCTTCGTCTCAATCCTGTTTTGCTCACATCCGCAGCCGTTTGGGGCTCATGTCATGTTTTGATTTTGTTTGCTGTAGATCTAGATCGTTTGTAGAAAAGCTTTAGGCGTTTGCTGACAGTGAATTTGCAGAGAGAGCCTATCATGCCAGGGTCTGTCTCAAACCTTTCCAGCGGCGTTCGGTCGCAGCCGGATTCTTGCTCCTGGGAGTGCTCGGAGTGGGATACTCAGAGCAGCTCTCTCGAAGCCCCTGACAGTCCGAGCAGCGTTGTAGGCAGCAGTGATGAGGCTGTGTGTGATGCTCGCAGTGACTGGGCCAGAAAGTTCAATCCCACTGCAGCTTCACACCCAGCTCTCCCTCAGGCTTGTATTTTCAACCATGTGCATGCCAGTCTTTTGGGTCAATCGCTCTCATTTGCTCACACCCAGTTGGACAAACTTCGTCGGTTGGAAGTGTTGGTCCAACAAATCCTGAGAGAACTGTCCAAACTGAGGCGTGAGTTGAAGAAAAAACGATTGCAGGTGAAAGGTTTGCAGAAACAAATTGTTTTCGTTGGACGCCACCGCGGCCTTGCCACTCTGAGGAAGTACAAGGCCACAAAGACTGTGACCAAGGTGGCCTTGAAGTCCACCATCTTTACTCGATGAAGTTTTTGCAGGTCTGCAGTTCTGCTTTGGCGGATGACTATGAGGCGCGCATTGGCTTTCCCAATGTTTTGGAAGAGGCAGGGCCCTGGGATCTCACGGAACTTGATGGATTCCAACATGGCATGCAGTGAAAAAAACGTTTGAAAACTGGGTTCTGTGAAGGCTGTTTGGGTTTTGCATTGATGCTGTGAATCATCATCTCCAAATTGCAGTGTGAAACATAATTTTGAAGCTGCACTTGTAGTCAATGTAGTCTGTTTCACTTTTGCAATGCTGTCCTGCCAAATTCATTCTGGTAGAAACTTGAAACGTTTGAAGACGGCAACAAAGACCAAATTGCCTTATTTTAAAAGCAGACTACTCCGACTTGTTATCAGCTGAGTTGGAATTGTTTGCAAGCTCATGTGCTGAACATGTGGGACAAGAGTATCGCAGACCTTCTCTTCTGCAAATTTTGGGACCCCCAAGCCAACTAAAGGGGGGGGCCAGACAAGGACGTGGGGGAACCATTTGTCTTGACTGGCACCGTTTGCTGTTGCACAGGGTTTCAGCTCAGTTTTTTGATGTGTACGATTATCAGTGCGATTGCATGTTTTAGGCCATGTCAGCTCAAGGTATTGAAATGTAAACGAGGTTGACCACATAAAAAAGGACATTCCTAATGGTTATCCCCTTTTTTTTAAAAAAAATAACCAGACTCAGAAACGCAAGCTGTAGTCATTTGAAAGTAAACTTCACGAGCTTCTGTTTCCTCATGTGCATTTGGGGCCAAGAATGTTTACAACCGTGCATGTCTGCGCTACAATTTTTTTTTGTGTAAGCAAAGATTCCCAACTTCAATGTGGCTGCTTTTGTGCCATGTCATAGCTTGCATTGCTTGCATGGCAGCTGCCCCAGCAGCGTGTGCACAGACACGAGTTGTATGGATCGCCACTGCGCCAGATACACGCTTCAAGCTGAGAGAAAAAATCAGAGACACAGGGAAATTTTTTCAAAAGCGACTCTGCAACATAAACCAGGCAGCAAACACCCTTGAGATTTTGCAGGAGTGTGAAAACAATGGGCTGCAGGTGGAGGAAATGCCAGCTGACCAGGTTGTGGGCGTGGCGTTGGTTGAGCCAGCTTTTGTTTTCGATGCCTTGCAGGAGCTGACAAAGGAAGAACAATTGCAATGCGACTTCTTCCAAACGCTGCACTCCCCAGATGTCAGCTTGCATGGTTTGCTTGCTTCCTTTTTCATTAGGGGGTGTTTGATGTTGCCAGCAGCGATGCCTGTACAACGCGTTGGGTCACGGAGGTCTACAATTTTTTTCTCTGAAATGCAGGAAGGGCAGCTAGATCGGTTGATGACTCTTTTGGATGAGGCCCACATTATTGTGCCTCCATGGTTGAGTCAAAAAATTCAACTTGGTCAGGCAGAGTTTTTGGCCCACTTGCCGAAACCTGTGGCATACCTCTGTGCGCATGGTGCTTGGTCGCGCTTTTGTGTGTGCGACATGCGAGTCTCCATCTTCAAAGGTTGGGGTTTGGGGGCTTGCCCTACTATTTGGGCACAAAATGAGTTTCCACAAGTACGATTTCCCATGCCACCAATTCAAAACATTGTTTCCCCAGAGACTGCTTCTGGATTTGCCCGCCAGCTGCAAGGGATTTTTAAATTGGTCCGTGATGAGATGGAGAGGGACCATGGCGAACGTGGCCAGGAGATGCTCCAGCAGATGCACACCATTGCCGCTTCAATGGGTCAGCATGTTGCTGGTATGCACGCAGCCTATGGCACTGATGCCAGTGTTCTTCGGGCCGGGAGGGACGTGTACAATGTATTTTATTTGCTCCATTGTTTTCTCCTTTGCAACTTGCTCCGCTCTGATTCATCTCTAGAAGAAGCTGTTAGGCATGCTGGTATGGTGGTGCTGCCCCAGTACATTCAGAGTGTAGTTGTAGGCATGTTAGACGACAAACGGCGTCCCATGCCTTCAGCGGCAACTGTCACGCGCCTACGATTGAAAGTTGACGTCGCTTGGATGATTTTGGTCCGGAAGAAATTAGCAGAGATGATGCAATCTGGTATTGTTGCCTATTGCATGGCTGATTCAAGCCCACAAGGTGGGCGTGACTATGAGCTCATGCATGTCACTGTTCTGCACAAACCTGACTTGGCCCAGTTGCATGTTGACATTATGGCATTGGAAAGACGGGCCCGCCTTTCGGTCCCCGAGCGTTTGTGCACGATTGACGATGAAGTTGCTTTGATGAAAAAGATCAAAGATTGCTGTCATGTGTTTACACCTCCTGCTGTCTTGCTTGGGATGGGCAAAGGCCGCAGCAGCATGACCTTGAAATTCCATGCTGTCGTCCACGCTTTGTATTTGATGGCAGGGCCAAGTGAGAACCTGCAAAAGTTCATGGATTCCATTTGCACTTGGGTCTCCTACCTTGGAACTGAATCTGGGTTTGCTCACATTTGCAAGACACCATTCAAGACAGTGATGCCGTACATTGCCGAGTCGGAGGCCCAGAAGTTGGCCAACTGGCATGAGGAAGTGGATTTGTCGTCGGACCTTCCCAGGGGATCAGCTCCGGAAGTGTCCATTGGTTGTGAAAACAGCGTGGCCATTCCAGGCCTCTTGCACATTTTGCACAATGCTTTCTTGGGCTTGGGCAGCTGCATGACCAATTTCTCTGATACTGTAAGCCAATTGAAGCACGTGGCTGATCTGATGAGGCAGCCAGAGTCCAAGGAACGTTTGCTGAAGACATGTTTCCAAGGGCCTCTGGGTCAGGGCTTGTCACATGACATCAAAGCTTTTTGTGGGCATGTCTATGAAGAACGTTGGGGTACAGTGTCTGACTGCACTCTGCAGATTCTTCAATGTGAGGGGTCGCTGCGGCACATGTGGAGTTTAGAAAGATACATAAACTGTGCAACAGCGCCTGGGGAGGGCGATGGCCAGGTTGTACAAGGGCAGGGCGCAGAGACAAGAGCTGGCTCTGTGAATTTGGAGGCTGCCAGCAACGCAATTTCTGATCCGTTCTTTTGGGCGTTCCTGCACATGCTGTCTACTTTTGCTTCAATGCAGATTCGCCTCATCTCATGGGCGGAAGGTTGCCCTTGCCATTGGAGTTTGATGGAAGACCGCTCAGCTGATCTTCCAACAGAACTGAAGCGCTTGTGTGGTGATTGCCCTATGAGAGGGCGGCGTGCAGCGGACTTGGCTTCCGGCAAGTTCCATTCCATCGTGCAGGAAATGTGCGAAATCAATGCAGCAAGACTCGTTATGAACCTGCCACCAACCATCACCGAGGCTGAGCGTTTGACAATCATCTCTGATTTTGAAAATGGCAGGAGCCATGTCCTTTTTCAAATGGCTTTGAAACTGAGCCATTGGGAAGCTTTTCCATGGTTGACATTTGGAGCGTCTTGTCAGGATGTTGAGACAAGCAAGCAGATTTTGCAAGACTTGTTAGCATGTGAGTGCTCACACCCGTTGGTGGAATTTACCAAACAGGACCATGTCCAGGATGAGATTACCCAGTTCCTGGCAGACCCACTTGCTTTCTTCTGCAGTGACGATCCGAAGTACTTGAGTAATTTGCGCACATATTTTGCCACTTGCCGTATGGCTTCAGTTGTTGAAAGAAGGATCGAAGGAAAACACGCAGCCGTAGCAAAAGAGGTGAAGCGTGCTCCACACCATGGTTGCCCATATGTTTCCTTGTTGCATCGGGTTGGTGAAATCAAACTAGCGTTACGATATAACCCAGGGTGCATCACAGATATGGCAGAGCAAGTTCAAACAACTCGTTCAGGTTTGACAGCTGTGAGCCGGTTGAATTTGGATTGTCATCCAGACAGTAAGACTGCGAAGCATTGCCGTGACCCAGCATACACCAGAATTGTTTACCACGCAGATCCATATGTCAAGTATTGCATGGCAGCGCCAGATCTCTCTCTGGATAAGCATTCCTCTGGGCATGATTTGGCCACAGCAATAGACAGTGACAAATGCCTCCGGCAAGACCTTGCCCAGAGGCATGTCCGTGCAAAACTTCGGGGGTCACCTGCGCAGAGTTTTTTCTCTGTCCCAGTGTCCAGTGGCGCCTTGAGAACTTTGAAGGAGTTGCTGCTGCCGCGGCAAAACGGGATTGTTCCAGAATCTACTTTGGCTTTCGGCGACATAGCTTCTGGACTTGACAATGGGGGCACGGTTTTTCACAAGGCTGATTTTGAAAATGAGTATGGACCGTCTGTGCCAGATCGGGTGAAAAAACTTGTGTTTTGGAAATTGCAAGACAGTGGTAAGAATGTGGCCATGGCGAAGCGAGAAAAGGTGCCAGGAGAGCAAAGCCTTTCTGGGTGTCTGGCAGTGTCCGCTCACACAGTTTTGGATGTAGATGTGGCCAACCAGCAAGTCATCCTTTCTACCGCACCCATGAACATTTCTTCAGTTGCCTCTGATCGTGTCCCGTTAGTGTTCAACCCCTTGCTGCTGGGCTTGAAGGATTTGGAGAGCATCCGTGTATGGACACCAAAGGACGACAAGAAACTTGTCTTCAGATTTTCCTGGCATTATTTGCATACTTTGACACAAGACATGAGAGCAGCAGTGCCATCTCTGTTGTTGAAGATGATGGACAAGCCTGATGGCGTCCTTCTTGGCAAGCCGTTGCCAGGTGCACGGAAGCTGATAGATCAACTGTTTAGGGATGAAATGATCCAGGAAGTGCAGCAGGTTTCTGATTCAGGCACAGTGATGTCCTTGGTGAAATTCACGCCCAAAGGGGCGCAGTGTGTTGAGACCTGTGTCCAGGTTACTGGGGGGGAGTTCATATGTAAAAGGCCTCCGGATGGTGTGAAGCCTTTGGATATGACAACGTATGAGGTGCTTTTGGAAATGGAGCTTGCAGGCTTCCTCCACCGAGTTTTGTCAACTAGAGAGAGCAGAGCCAGGAAAAAAGTTCCTTTCAAACATGGAGATCCGTTGGAATGGGTGTCAAAGGAGACAGACATCAGTGTTTCACATTTCTACTTGGTGGCATTGCTGACAGCTGCTGAGCATGGTGAAGCAGTGCCTCACTTTGGCGCAGAAAGTGTGTACAAAAAATTTTTGGGGCTGTCGTGTCCATCGAATCTGTCACAGAAACATCGGACAAGGAGCACACGGATGTGCATTCTGGGAGAAAGTTTTTTCCCAGAGTTGGAGCTGCCAGGGGAGGAAGTTGCACCCAAAAAGAAGACAAGGCGACACGCAAACCATACCAGCAATCCCAAGAGCCGGCCTGCACCTCTCAAACATGGAGATGCAGATGTAAAAAGCCAATCGGAGGACGATGATGGCGGCCAAATGGTTCTGGAGTCAGACAAGGAAGACTCAGACCTTTCAAGTCTTCACAAGTCACCATCATCCCAGGCAAAGCCAGTGTCCGAGTCTGAGGGCTCGCCTGCAAACAGTTCAAAGTCATCATCCTCAGATTCCTCAGCACAGTCATCATCATCATCATCCTCATCATCAACTGCTTCTGACTCTGATGATATTGGTGATGAAGGCACGGGTGGTGGTCGTAGCAATGCCACAAAATTGTGTGCCAGCAGCACTGAGCCCACCTTGGGAGATGCGGGTGAACCGGGTGAACAAGCAGCGGCTGCTGAGAAAGTCTGCCCGCGAAAGAGGAAAAAACCAGATGAGCCAAGAACGCGAGGACGTTTCGCGGCTGAACTCTGGGGGGTCTTCAAGCTGACATACTTTGACCGCAAAGGTTCCACAGGATATCAGATGGTTTGCACAAACCCAAAGCACAACCCTGTTGGGCAGCCCCTTTGCACCAAGAGCCGAAGTGACCGATTTGCAGGTGGAACAGATGTCTGCCTCAGAATGTTGAAACAATGGGCAATTATGGGTGCTGACGCGGCAACAAAGGAAGAACACAATGTCATGTGGACTTCAGTCTTGGCCTCCTCAGACCTGTGGACTGAGGAGAGGCTTGAGGCATCCAAAATTCGCAGGTGGCCAGAGCCAGGTTCTGCGTCTGGACCTTCTTCCTCCAGCGGGGTGACCAAAAGAACATCAAATTGACCAAGCCAAGCGTGCGATTTGCGCCGCTTTCTCGACTCTCGACTTTCGAAGCTTGTCTGGAAGAGGGGCAGTGCAGAAAAATGCGGTGTGTTTGAAGGCTAAGGCAGCCGTTTTTTTATGTTTCATGGCTGGCAGCTGGGCCCTGGCCCCAGGCTCCAAATCCTGGCATGAACTTCCAGTCGCAATTTTTTGAAGACATTGATTTTTCGATGGCCTTTCCTCCACGGAAGGTTTGAATTTAAAATTTCCGACTTATGGACCATGCAGAAGCAGCAGCAGTTCTCACAGGCAGAGAGGAGAGTGTCAGACGAAGAAGAGTCAGAGAAGTGAAGGGAGAGTCAGAAGAAAAAAGAGTCAGCGAAGAGAGAGTCAGAAGAAAAAGAGTCAGAGGGTCAGAGAAGAGAGAGTCAGAAGAAGAAGAAGCAGAAGAGTCAGAGAAGAGAGAGTCAGTGGGCAGAAGAAGGTAGACAGAAAGACAGATAGACAGGTAGCCAGATAGAGATAGACAGATATAGACAGATAGATTCATAGACCGAGAGACAGACAGATAGATGGGATGGACAGATAGATAGATAGATAGATAGATCGAAAGATAGATAGATAGATAGATAGATAGATAGATAGATAGACTGATAGATAGACAGACAGACAAACAGATAGATAGATAGATAGATAGATAGATATAGCAAGATAGACAGAAAGATAGATAGAAGGGAAGATAGGTAGGTAGATAGATTTTTAGAGAGGTAGATTGAAAGACAGACAGATAGATAGACAGATCGATAGATATGACCGACAAGAGAACAAGGAGAGAAAGCCCAGTCCATAGGTCCAGAAGTCTAGCCTTGAATAGGTTGAAACTTCTGCAACCGCCTTGTGCCGCACTACTGACACATTTGCAGTGGACATAGAGATTTGCACGCCGAGATTGTCGAACCATACAGTTTTCAATCATTTCGAGACAAAAGGCAAACATTTTCGAGTTCTTTGAAAATTTTTGATTTTTGATGGCTGGATGTACTGCCTCGAAACTGCCTCGAAACTGCCTCGAAACTGCCTCGAAACTTGCTCTTGGCAGAGTGTTCCCAGGGAGGATTTCTTTGTGTGGGCATCCTTTGACTGCATGATTTTGATTATTTTTCCGACGCTCAGACAAAGCATTTTCATCCTGAATCCCATTGATTTGAGAGTCGCATATGGTTTTTTTTCCCGAATCCACACGTGGCAGGAATGTTCCTCGAAATTCCTCGAAATTGAATTTTCCTCGATGTACGTTTTCTAAGATTTTTCTATTTCCTTTCCAATTCTCCTTCTGAAGCTCACACCGTGCCACATTTTCATATGTTCATCTATTGCCGTATTGCCGTGCTGCATTCATTCCTCTTGGCTCAGTGGCTCTAAAAGCCCATGGTTTCACAACAGGCCCAACAGGCCTGTAGTGGCAGCGCTGGCTTTTGAGCTCCGCTTGCAGGCTTGCAGCCTTGGTCCCTTGGTGGTGTGTGTGCGTGTGAGGCTTTGAGGCTGCGCGGCAGCTTGGGGCTTTCCAGCTGGTTCAAGCATAGATGGAGGACGATGGAACCCTTGCCACTGTTGAGCCTTCAGAAAAGAGGCCAAAACTCGCCAGGAAGGGTGGGATCGTCTTTCGGTCGCGGTCCTCTGCATTGCCAGTGGGTCCCACCACTTTTGAAGGCTTGATGGACTGGCCATCTTTTGTTTTGCAGGAGGTCATGACGGATGGGAGCCGAAGGCAGAGACTTCTATGGTTGTTCCGGATGGGGTTATCTGTGACCACTGCTTACAGCGGCATGGATGCCCCACGGGAAGCGCTGACCCAACTAGCTGAAGCCATGAGGGTGAAATTTGACTTCTGGCCACAGATCGAATATGTCCATTCGTGCGACATTGCAGAGCTACCACAGAAAGTTTTGCTTTGGCTGGCAAAGGAGAAAGACTTTGGCATTAGCTGTGTCTTTTCCGACCTTGAAGATCGTCTACCAGAAGATGCCAAATCTTTTTTGCAGAGCACTGAGCCCGAAAGTACGTGTGATAAGGCTGAGAAAGCAGAAGCTTACAAGAAAATGTGGGAATACTTGCGTGATAACAGACACGCGTGCTTCCACCAGCTCAGCACTAGCCAGTGTTTGGTTCACCAGAGGCAGTGCAGAGTGCTTGGGCCATCTGCAGAAGCAGATAGCCAAGAAACCCCGAGCTTTTCTCCTGGCCAAAGTCAAAGCTTAGTGCCCCAAGGGCCTTGGAAGCCATTCAAGCTCAACATAGCAGGCACGGTTTGCAAAGGTTGGAGCATGGCAGGAGGACGAGCCATGTTTTCTCATCCGAGTGAGCGCCCGCATGCCATCTGGCTGGCAGAACGTTTGGCGCGGGTAGAGAATGGTGCCGAAGATGGGTTTGTCCAAGAGCCTACCCAGCTGACACGAAACTTCGCGCTCAATTAGAGGAGACGCATGAGGTCAAGGTGGTGATTACTGGGCCTGAAGCCCAAGGTTGGCCAACATCTCGTCCCCGTAGCTTCACCTTTGGCTTCAACAAGCAGAAGTGGGTTTGGGTGGGGCCAAGCACTGACATGGCGATCCAACAAGAGTTTGATTTTCTTTTCTCGAGGAGTACGGAGTTGACAGGAGATGTCTTCTTCCAAGCAAGCATGGAGACGGTCCGGTCAGACGTGTTTGCACGTTTGAAAAAAAGAGGCGGTGCGGCTGATGTTGGACAGGAGCTGAGGTTTGACCGCAGCTTCTTGGATGAGATGCTTCCTCCTGGGGCCTTGCAGCGTCTTGCGCAATATGAAGCGACAAGGCCCGCCAAGCAAGGGATTGAGAGCGGAGCCTTTTTGCGTGATGTGCAGCAGTGGCCAGAGGCAGGCTGCAGCACGGCTGGGCCATTCTTCCCCTGCCAGTTGACACATGCTACAGTGGTCTCTTTGAACAAGATGCGGCCGGCAGTTGGTTTGGAGTACTTGGCAGCGCAAGGCTTTCATGTTTTCCCTAAACCAGGGGATGTTCACTCTGCTGTTGCGCTGCCTCTGCTGAAAGATATGCCAACAGAGAAGCTCGTGGCCCTCATTGGCAACAGCATGTCTTTGCCAGCGCTCTCAGCTTGGATGGTTTATGCGCTGAGCAACATTCAGCGTGTAGAGCAATTTACTGTTCAGCCTGAGTTGAACATGCTGGTGAAAGGGTCCAGTAGCGAGTTCGCAACACCCTCGAAGAAGAAGACGGAGACCGAAACCAACGCCAGTCCCGCTGCTGCCGCTGCTGCTCAGGACGGTGGACGACCGGCGAGCTGCATGGCTAGCCCTAAGGTTGTTACTGTTGAAGACTGAGGGAACCATACCCGAGTCCTAGCCTGGCCAAGACTGTTCCAGGCTCCAGACTCCAAAGACTTGGCCGTCACGACAGAGATTTGGGAGTGAAAAGTTTTGCTGGGAACTGTGAACTTCAGAAGTGCACCTAGGTTTCTTGTAACCCATTTCAGTCTTGTCACTGTCGAACCAATGTTGGCACGGTACTTGTGCTTTGCAAGTTTTTGCAACTTGTTTTGACATGGGAAACTAAGGACGATCTTTTACCATCAAACATGTCAGTCCAATTGGTGAAAGGAATTAAGTTTAAAAGTTAAACTTACGACGCATGGACACATGCAGACACAGCAGTTCGAACAGGCAGAGAAGAGAGAGTCATAAGTCAGAGAGCGCGAGAAGAGAGAGTCAGAAGAAGAAGAAGGATCAGAGAAGAGAGAGCCAGAGGAAAGAAGATCCAAGCGAGCCACATGCTAGGGAAGTCATGAAATATGGTTTTTTCGATGCATGGTGATTATACGGAGGGTGGAAAGTAGGCAAAGTAGGCTCGCTAAAGCGGCGAGTGTGGCGCCATCTGGTGGGATGATCGTCCGAAAAGTGCACATGACTGTGGCACGAAGCACATGTGGAAGTGAAAAGTGTCAGCTATCAGCAACGGTCAACCGAGTTAACTTTTGGAACTTAAGTGGTCCAACAAGTGCGCATTTAGAAATGAACAGTTTCCAACTTTGCCAGGGTGGGAGCGCTTGTGGAACTTGAGCTTTGGAAACAGTGCGCGTGATTGTGGCGCGCGCGAAGCCGCAAAGCACATTTCGAAGTGAAAAGTGTTAAAGACCAGAGCGCTTTTGGAAGTTGACCTGTCAAAAAGTGCACGTGACTGTGGTGCGAAGCGTGCGTCCAATCAAAAACATGCGGTACCACACACATACAGCCACACAGTGTTCTGCAGTAGCACACCCTAATGTTTTGATCCTGCCTGCTTTGGACCTTTTTCCGATTTGCATCTAATGTTTGTGTGTGAGGAGAGAGACAGTGTTTTACATGCAGCGCAACATCAGTTTGAGAGAAAATTGGATTCAAGATTCCATGATTCTGGCTAGTGTCTGAGTCTTGGACTGTTTCTGTTTGTGAAGTGGGCCCTCTTCTCTTGTCATTTGCACTGCATGGTAAATGATAACCAACGTGCCTGCCGGGATTCCAAATTTCAAAACTGCAACCATCCCTTCGTAGCCGGGCAAACCCGGGCAGTTTTCACATTGAGTTCCAAAGCGCAGGGCAGTCATAGAAGCAGGGGCAGCAGTGCGCCGGCCCGGCCGACAGCATTGTTTTGTTTGCTGTGATTGCACGGACTGTGCGCTACCTGCTGTAGGTAGCTTTTCCAAGAGTTCAAGATGGAATTTGATGGTGGCGACGGCGACGGGGAACTTGCAGCTGCTCCAGGGAATGGCCGCAAAGCCCGAGGGAAGGCCAAGGCAAAGTCCGGCGGCGGCGGTAGCAGGCCAGGCAAGGGGCCCTGCGTAGCGTGTGAAGAGCCCCGGCATGCCAACACCAAGTTTTGCAAGAACCACAAGCGGGCTTACGATGCCATGGCGTACCAGGCTAAGAAGGCAGATCAGAATGGTGAAGATGGTGCTTTAGCAGCTTTCAACCAGTCAATGCAAGATGACTTCAGTGCTAAGCAAGCCTTAGAGATATGGACAGAGAAGAACCCGCCTGACAGCCGTTATACCCGGAAGGCTTTCATTGATTGGGCTGACTTCAGGAAGACCTTTGGCCAGAGAACAGAGATCATCGACCGGTCAAAGTGCAAGCCAATGTGGGAAGGGGAGTTCATCCAGTGGGCAACCACTGAGAAAGCCCTCCCCAAGTCTGAGGCTGAGCAATGGTGGAAAACATTTTACAATAACCCTCGCATAGAGAGAGACAACGAAGGTCCGAAGGGCCGTCTGCAGCTGTGGGTCCCAAAGGGCCAGTCTCGCCTCACTGACAAGGCACGCTTCAGTGAGAGCACGACGACCCAGGGCAGCAAGCCCTTGAAGGATCCCAAGGCTTCTGATGTAGAGATGTTGCAGGATCACGTGAAGAGGCAGCAGCAGAGTGTGGTAGATCCTTTTTTCTGTGGTGCGAGTGGAGCTTCAGGATCAGCCGGATCCGGATCAGCCAATTCTGCAAGTGCAACCCCACAGAGGCCAAAGTCACAACCGTGTGATCTTGCGGTCACGTCAGAAAGCCCTGCGGCAACGCCAGGGACAGGGCCTGTGCCCAAGCGTGCGAGGATCGATGTGGACCGTGCAGGTCCTAAGCTGTTGACATCCATGAAAAAAGACATGGAGACTCTCAAGAAAAATTTCAAAAGCGCCAAAGACAAGGCTGCAACGGCCATGACCAATCTGGACAAGATAGATCTGGAGTTGATCCGAGATGATTTGGCACTCTTTGGGCTCCTGCGGTCCTTGGACCTTCGGGTGCACTTCCTTCACCGCTGGGAGGAAGGTGCCCCCGAGCAGACTGTAAAGGAGCATTCTTTTGCAGTGAAGATTCAAGGGCGCTGTGCGAAGGAGACCGGGGAAAACGGAGAGAACAAGTTGACTGAGCAATCTGCAACACTGGTCAGGCAATCCGTGGCTGATTTTGGCAAGATGCAGAAGCTCAACTTGGACGAGATTTTGCAGGAAAACCAGGCACGGCTGCCATTGAAAGAATCAGAGAAATTTGCCAACATGAAACTTTTAGATGACAAAATGCAGATGGCTCTCTCTTTGAAAAGCACCCAAGAATTTGAAGCTCTGAAAGCTGAATGGCAGGGATTGAGTGGAAGTGCTCTTTCGATGTTTACTTCAATTGGCAAAATCGCCAATGATGTCTCCGAGCACTTGAACACCAAGGGGCGAGAAGCCCAAAGGCAAGAAACTCGCAGGTTGACTCAGGAGAGGCAAGCTGCCTTGAAGGCAATTCGTGACCAGGCGAAAGCAGCTGCTGATGAAATTAAGGCCAAGCCAAAACAGGTCACCCAGGCACCTGTTTTTGGGATTGATGTTTTGGCGCAAGGCATCGACTCAGTTAAGATCTTGGAAGTCGTTGAAGATAAAGTTGGAGGGCCTTGGACAGAGCCATGGGTAGTGATGAACTGGTCCCCTGGCCTCAAATGCCTTGCTGATCTGAGCATCAAAAAGTCTTTGGACACATTTGCTTCTCAGTACAAGAAGTTGGGAGATCCATCTGGGAGGCACCAGTACAGCTTGCAAACCGGTGCTGTGAAAGACATGGTGGATGACACTCTGCAGCTGGCCATGCCATCTTCTTGGTTTGACCTTGCCGAGCATGGCATTGCCGGCGGTGATAAGTTCATGGCGGCCAGCTGGTTCTACGGCTATTCGCCAGGCATGAGCTTTTGTGGGCTGCAGCCCAATGCAGCAGCGCAGCTTCGTTTGCATTACTCCAAAGGCTCTGTGCAAGTCCTTTTGATCAGCCTTACCAGCCTTTGTGAGAAGATGTTGGACGAGGCAGCACGTGATTCTTTCACGGCAGCCCACAAGTTCGTCACCAACATGACTGAGGAGACGATTGCTGCCTGTAGGGAGAAAGGTGTGAAGATGTGGGCTCACAGCCTTGGACCGGAGGAACTTTTGTTCCTTCCCACAGGGATTCTGAGCGTAGAGTCTTGTGCGGCGGCTTGCGGAGAGGTTTGCGGAATTAGGAAAGCCTTCTTCCCCCTTGAGGCTGAATCAGTGAAGGAGTACAATACAGTCTTGACCCAGTTCCAGAAGGATGGGCGATCAATTGGTCAGATGCAAGCCATCCTGGACGGATTGAAGAAAGCCACCGGCCATGGGCAGGCATGAAAGTGCCCGCCCCCAAGGGGCCTGGGCCCAAGATTTTGCTTTTGTGTGGGGACTTACTTTTGCATTGCACATGCAATTGGGCAAGGTGTTAAGAAAGGAATTCGCAAAGCTGCTTGGTCGGCTTGGTTCTTTTGAATTTAGATGTGGAAGCCGTTTGAGCGTTTGAGCTGTGTGATTTCAATCATTGTTTTCTGTCAATTCATATTCTTTGCCAGCCTGGCTGCCAGCATTTTTTCATTTTGTTTCAATCTGTCGGACGCAAGAAGCAATTGCCACCTGGCAACAGGAAATCAACCCTTCATCTGCAGCATTTCCACTTTTCAAGAACCGGCCGCCGGCCGACCGGGCCGACTGGGACTTCCGCTTTCTTTGGACCCTGGGCGTTTCAGGCCAGGGCGGGAGCCAGCAAGACCAATATTTTTAGGTGTTTTTGGCGTTGGCGAATATAGAGCCATATAGGTGATAAATCATAAATCATAGGGACCCCCAACTCCCCAATGTTTAGATTTCCAACTTGTTAAAAATAGATAGCCTGTAGTAACTGTAGTAGTGTTTGGACCTTTCGCAATAATTTTTCAAAGGGTGAATGTTTAGGTTGTTTGGGCCGTTGACAGCCACTGTTTGAATTTGAATGTCGAGAGTCTAGACTCTGGACTCACATGGGCGGTGGGCGGTTATGAGTCCTGTCAGAATATATATTTGCCATACTGTTTCTTCCGGACCCACAACAACAATATTTGGCAATATTCATTCTTCACAGCGTGCTGGTGGCAACCTTCTGGAGCAAAGCTCTTTGCTATTGAAAGGCGCCACGGAGGCGAAGCCTGTGACCTGCTACCATTGGCGCGGGGAGAGTTTGAGCTCATCTGCTACCTTTGGCGTGGGGGAATTCAGTATGGGATGCTGAATTTCACCTACTACCTTTGGCGCAGTGAGTTCCGAACTTCTCACCTGCTACCTTTGGCGCGGGAACGGCTTTGACCTTGCCACCGCTGGGGCCAGCGGTTGGGTTAAGCATGCATAAGCATGCAGCTCACACCTTCGTTTGCTTCATGTTTAGTATTTGTCAGTCAGAAGGCCATTAGCTTTTCTCCAATGATAGTTTCAATTTGTTTTTCACATGTTGCTCAACCTGACCCTCAGGACGTGGCAGCAGCCCTGGGGCATGCCGCCCCCAAGCAATCCGAAGCTTGGGGTAGATGAAATGTCTTCCTACTACACGTCAGAGGAAGAGGAGGGCCAGGGAGGAGATGGAGAAAGACCGGATGCAGCTCCAAATCCAGCCCCGGCTGCCCCGGCTCCGATGGTTCCGGCAGCTCCGACGGCTCCTAAAGCAGTGCCACGGCTAGAGCTAGAGAAGCCTGCCGAGACTTTGGAGACCAGAAAGGCAACTAGCCCCACACGCACTCCAAGCAGGAACCGCCCTTGCAGCCGCCGCTCCAGGTCGAGGGATCAGAAGAGGGGCAGGTCGGTCAGGTTGACAGAGAATTCTTCTCTGCATCTGCCGCATCATGTCCCCCGCTCTCCTCCCCCGAGACGCAGCCAGCGTCACCGGCACCGTGGACACAGCCGGGGCCGTCGCCGCAGCTGCAGTAAGCTTGCAAGAAACCGAAGAAGGCGAGATGCCCATGCCCGCAAAAGCAAAGACCGAGACCGCCGAAGCCGAGACCGAAGTCGAACGCCTTTGAGGAGGAGCGCGCATTACACAGGCCAGCCGGTACAGCTGAAGCCGAAGCCTGCACGTGGAAAAGATGATGCTGGCCACGGTTCCTACGTGCAATGTGAGTTGTGTGCAAAGTGGCTGCCCAGCTTAACGGCTTTGGCACAGCACCAACGTGACAGCAGCTACTGCATGGAAAAGCAAAATAAAGGTTCGGCCAAAAGTCCTTGCCCGGGTTGTGGAAAGCCCATCACCAACCAGGACTGGGCACTGAAGCAACATTTTATGACCAGCCCAAGCTGTGCTCCCAAGGATGACAATGAGGACAATGATGGCCCAACCAGCAAACCAAAGAGGTTGCCTGAGTTGCCGGGCTTGCCTGCCAAGGCCAAGACTGGGCTGCCTGTCGCGACCAAGCTGGAGCTGGAGGAGGCGCTGCCACCACCGCCTGCTCAAGGCGCTGGGCCGGAGAAGGAGGTGGTGCAGCAGGACTCGTTGGCTTCCAGCTTTGGCAATGCTGGTGGAAGCACTCAGACTGAGGATCGGAACGCCCATCTGGCCAGCTTGTTCTTGAACTTGGGTCATTTGATGATGAAGAAGTAGAAGCCTTGGCCGTGACGACTTACTGGGACCCCCCACTCTGACTCACTTGACTTGTGCGGCTAAAAAAGTTGTGGTCAAGCTGCGCATCTTTTTGACACAATCTATCACACTTTCAATTTTGCAAAAATAAAGCAGCAGGCTTGCAATTGACCGCGATGCTTTCCATGTTTTCGAAGTTGAAGTTTCGGACATTGAATGTTTTTGCGGCGCGTTTCCATGGGGTTCCTGTGTTTCAACGTTAGCTTAAACAAAATAAAACCTTTGGAAAGCCTTGGGGAAGCTGTGAAGTCATAGGCCATAGACGGCGCAGCCTGTATCTAGTATCTAGGTTTCATTCGCCGGGAGCTTGGAAAACCTTGCGGCCTGTAACTTTTTGGTTTCCAAGTTATTAGAAGTCTAGTTTCAACTTTCAGCCCACCACCCGCCGTAACAAATTGTCCATGTAGAATCTCGTAGAATTGTTCATGTGGTGAGCTGGCAGGCTGAGGTCCGGCAGTGCCCACTGTGATTGAGAGCTGGCGGTTGAGGTCCGGCTGTGCCCAGTGGGATCCAGAGAGTGCGGTTGAGGTCCGGTAGTATGCAGCTGTCGCGCAAGGTGGCACAATTTTCAGATCTCAACCACCACAGTAGACAAACATGTCTTTGCCCATCAGGCACAGGCAGGCATTACACAGCTGCCCGCTGGTAGGGATTCTAGGTCCATACCAAGCAAAGCGGAAAATTACCAGGCCACATCACAGCTTAAACCCGTGGCAAGCACAGCATTTCAGAAGCAAACAACCACACATCTCAACCTGTGGCAAATATTGCAAACAAACATGGCCACCTCACAACTTAAACCCTGACAACTGCGGTACTTGACAAACAAACATGGCCACCTCA
>Ga0126342_10008490_pt1 | contig 18416 bp, 16 predicted proteins | sample Cyp1metagenome_FD_92528 | JGI IMG/M metagenome (GOLD analysis project Ga0126342, IMG submission 92528) | Coral microbial communities from Lord Howe Island, Old Settlement Bay, Australia - Cyphastrea 1 metagenome | ecosystem: Host-associated > Invertebrates > Cnidaria > Coral ...
CAAAAAATTGGATGCTTCAAACTTAAGGGACCCCATGCTTGTCCATGCTTGTGCGTCTCATGTTTCAATGGAGCCATGGTTGTCCCATACGCAAGCGCCTGTTGAAAGCTGTTCAAAGCAGTGTGGGCTCACATGCGGCAAGTGCAGGCAAAACGGTCCATTGATTCAAACGCAAAACAAAACAAAGACAAAACAAGAATAAAGAAAGTGTGATAAGTTTGACTACAACATGTGCGCTGAGGCAGGTGCCCAAAACTCAGTTCAACTGAACTGGTGCGATGACTGCAGGTTGCTAGCAAATTAAGGACATCGTTTCAGGCAAATGGATGCAAATCGACAAATCAAGGTGATTCAAGGTATATATCAGACATAGATTTGCATAGTTCGACAAAGATCCACAAGTTGCAATCCATTGCAATCCCGTTTGCACTCCAAGACCTTCGACAACGGCAGATGCCTGGGTCTTGTGACAAGATAGCTGCTGGCAGGTGAAGGCTGCTTTGGCCTGAGGAGTAGAAACATTCTGGATGCCAACATAAATCCAACAAAACATAGAAAGAGATAGAAAGAGCACAGGCCGTGGCGTGCTATCTCTCACTCTTGCAGTCCTATTCTTGCTCAACAATGAGATCTGTAAGAAGAAATTTATTGGGATCATATAATATATAAGTATACAAGTAAGGCAAAAGGCTACGGTATCTTTCGGTTTTTCAGTAGCTCGGAATCTGACGCTTCAGTCTCCATCTCTGAGTCTGGAAGAGGTTTCCGACTCTGGCCACGTAAAGCCAGCCCAAGGCTTCTCGTCGGCTCGCTCAGAACCTTCTGAAGAGAAACAAAAAGGAATCAAAAGTCCGATTCAAATCGTGTTTGAATCCGTTTAATGTATTTTAATATCATCATTATAAACATATTTAATCATATTTTACCGTCGTTCTCCAAATCCCGACGCGGCATTTGTTCAAATTCGAATGCCAAGTTGTTTTGCACATCAATGTTTGTCTCTTTCGCCAAACTGTCAACGGCAGTGCTCGTTTCGAGCCTTTACGCTGTCCTCGGCTACCTTGGCTGCCTGCAACATAGCAAGTGGCACAAATGAGAAAGAAGTGTGCCTTTAAAGCCTTTGAATGAGCGAAATTATTCTCATGTTCTCTGCACTTATGCACAGAAATGCAACTTCACCTTTGTTCAAAAGTGTCCTTATTTCCTTCCGTCTTACATTGTATGTCCATGTATGTCCTTCAGAATTCGTAGGAGGAGCCAAGCCTCTGAAGCAATACCTTCAACCGTGCCACCAAGACCAATGGTTGCATTTCCTGCACCAGTCAAGACCGCTGCAGCAATCCTGTAGACACCAGCCTGGATGGCTGCGGATGGCTGCCGCATGATCATGCTCCGTGGCACTCGAGTAAGCGGTGGAAAGTTGTGCAAAGCAGTGCAAACCGGTGCAATTTATTTGTGCACTGTGTGCATCACCAATGCACCAAAAAGGTCCAAACAGTCTGCATCCCAGCTGCAAACACTCTGGAAGGTGCTGCCAGCGGGCCACTCTTCACAACTTGAGTCTCTCCAAACCTCAAAGGAGCAGGAGTATGCACGTCTTCCAGCAGGATGTGTCGATGGAAGTAAAACTCAATTTGCAAATGCAAACGTTAAAAAGTCAAACCATGCATGGTTTACAAAGCAACGTATTGCTTGAGGGAGAGATTAGGTGCAATCGAGTCCCTCTGTGTCTATGCAAGACTTAGCATCCAGGATCAGGTATATTTTTTCTCTTGCCCATAGCCAAATATAATCACATATAATCAATTATAATAATAATGAATTATAATCACATATGGCAACACTATGCCACACTCTATTTGGTTCAAGCGACGTTTGCACAGCCTGTCCCAAGCCGCGTGTCAGACCCCCAGTGAGACGAAGGGTTGCGCCCAGAGTGGCAGCTGTGGTGTCTCCAACGCCTCGGACCTCAATTCGAGAGTTGCACAAGAGTTGCACAAAAAGAAAAAATAACGATGGTGAAAAAAATTGTCAAATTACGTCAAATTATGTCAAATTCGATTCACAAAGATCACAGAATTCTACAAAAATGCCGTTTGGTACATGGATTAAATCATGTTAAATCAATCTAACTGGCGGGCAGCTAAATCACACTGCGCAAATCTGCATGAAGCAAGTGAAGCAAGTGTGAGGCACAGTACAATCTACTTCCACAGCTGAAAGCCCCAAATTGCTTAGAGAACTGATTTTCATAAACCAGTTGGATGCTGCTTTTTTTGCACTTATGTCACTTGTGAAAAGGTGCGTTTCACATCCTTTCACATCCTTGCGAATGAGCGGCCAACAAAGCAGTTTCATCTACAGTCCCTGTGATTGCATCTACTGTTGCCGCCATAGCCCGTCGAGCCTCACAAAGCGGCGCTGGTGGAGGCTCTGAACGAGGGATGCCAATGGTTTGATATCCTAAAGCCCTTTAAAGCTCTGCAGTAGGACAGTATGGTATGATAGTGTATGCTTATGTAACTTATGTATACTTATACTATTGCGTGGTATTGTATGGTATTGTGTGTCGCTGAGAACGTCCAGATCCACTTTAAAATACGGGTTACCTTCAGCGCTCTTTGAACGACCTTGCCTTCACTCGGCCATGTGTGTAATTGTCGTAAGCCGGACCAGCTGGCTGTGTCCAATTGCCAAGTCTGACTTCATTGCCGAGTGCTTCGAACTGCTCTGCATGCCTTAGTCATGCGCAGCACAAGGACGGCTGATTGTGGGTTTCTTTCTACTTTCTTTCGCAGTCGAAACAACAGTTCAGCAACAACGCAGCTATTCAGAAATTTGAGGTCGAGTTCATGTGCTGCAGCAAAATCGAACAGCTTCAACACTTGGGTGGAGTGCTCATTGACATGTGCATCTTTCTGTGTTTCTCATGGAGTCTCTGCCTCTTCAATCAAACCATGTACCTTTTCAGACCCTGAGCAGAACTGTCTTTTGTTCAAAAAAATATACAACTTTATAAATATAACAAATAAATACAAATAATATCAAATCACGCGCAACTACCTGGAAGAATGTCCTATCGCTTACGCAAAGATGCTCATTGTCTTTCAGTCTTTTCCACATAACAGAAGTCTCACGTCAACGTGCAAGAAAAGTCACGTGCTCTGTGCCAGAGCAGATCTCAGGATCAGAAAGACATGTGGAACATGCCAAAGCCACCGGAACCGCACTGTGAAGGGCATTGCCTCTGGTGCCGCTGACTACTTTGGGTTGTCACACTGTCACACTGCTTTGTTTGTAGCTGTGACGTGCCTGTCTTAATGGCAACACATCTAATCGGCGGAGTATGAGTACTGCTCTCAGTGCTGCTATGAGTATCAGAAACAGTGAGACCCTCATATTTCTGCCTTCATCTGCTCTCTGCACACCTCTGTATTGCTCTACGTTTGCTTTAGCTTCACTTGGTTGTTGTTGTAAGAGAACGGTGTGCAGCCGAAGAAGATTTCTCCTGTTTTCTGTGGGCATCTTCCAGTCACGCCAAATCTGCCGACGTGCTATCGGCTTCTTCCTATTAATCCTGCGTGCTGTTCTTTTCTCATTATGGGCCTTCAAGCCAGCAAATGCTAGAGCAGTCCGGGGCACAATTCCGCGAACCTGCAAGCATCCACAAAAAAAAATCAGCATAATATACCGGTCACTGGTCGAGTGTGGCTGCCTGCACTTGCTGTGTTTCTTCTGGCATAGTAGAAGCTGCCTGTTGCAAGCGGCTCAGGGCAAGAAGTGAGTTCGATGCGTGCACTGCATTCTCCTACCTTGTCCTTGTATTACCGATGTGATTCCTGTGCAATTATTTTACACAGCAGGCTGGCCTCCATCTCGACTTCAGTTTGGGCTGCCTGCCTCGATGTTCCGCCCTTTGTCTCTCCTTCGCTCACTTCCACTGGCTCATCCTTCTCGTCCTTCTCGTCCTTCGCTTCTTCTTCTTCAAGCTTCTCTGCGTCATCATCGTCATCGTCATCGTCGTCATTGTCATCATTGTCATCATTGTCATCGTCATAATCTACTTCCTCCTCTGGTGTCTCTTCCCGCATTTCCTGCCTTTCCTGCCGAGGTTCAGCTTTCTCTTCGTTCGGAGGCTTGGCTGTGTTGAGGGTTCCATTGCTCTGAGCAGCTGCATCCTGTTTGGCGATCTGTATGTGTCTAGGTTGCGGGAGGGGGCGCGGGACATGCGGTTTTTGGACAGGCTCTGGAGTAGGGGTCACGGCAGTAGCTGCGCTCTGACCTGGTGCGTCATTGGCTTGTTTTGTTTGAAGCTGTTCTGTGGGCATGCTTGGAACGGAAGGCACAGCTGGCGGGGAAAATGCTGGGGGCACAGTCGGCTGGTTCTGAGGAGGTTTTAGTGGCTCTGTCAGTTTCATTTCGATATCTTTGTTCGCTTCTGTTGGTTCCATTTCTGGCTCAGGAGGCTCTAGTGGCTCTGGTAGTCGAGCTCGTGGTGAGGCCGGTGACGCCGGTGAACTCCGAATTGGAACTGCTGGGCCTGCAGATGCAACCGCTGGAGTTTCGGGAGCTTGTGCAGCTGGTGCAGCTGGTGGTAGAGAAGAGGCTGGTGGAGCCCCTGGAGCTGGTGGACTTTTTGAAGCTTCCTTTGGAGCTTCCTTTGGAGCTTCCTTTGGAGCTTCCTTTGGAGCTTCCACGGTTCGCTGTGGACTTTGGCTCGGTGGGCTTGGGTCAGGCAAATCAGGTGGAAGCTTCGGGAGCTCTGGGAGCTCGATCTGAGGTGGGCTAGGCTTCACAAACAGATTCGAATTTCCAGCAGGTGCCGGTGCTCCAGGTCCAGGTGCTCCTCCAAGTGGTCCCGGCGGTGTGACCTGCGGCCTTCGAAGTCTGCCGTTGGGTGCAGCCAGCCTCGTCAGAGCGGATGCGAAGACCAACCGCAGGATTCTAGGGATAATGATGCGAAGAAACCTCTGCTAGAAATGAAATGGCAGAGTGCTTGAGCACCGCGCTTTATGTCGAGATCACATTGCCCAAGGTCTGACCGGACTTTGGTCACCTAGACAAATAGAGAAATGGGCGATGACATCGTTTGATAAGAATGAGACGACTCAAAAGCAACATCTCACTGAGCCACGTGCCCTGGCACTGAGCCAACGTCCTGCTGACACACTCCAGTACTCCACTGCTTCACCAGCCTGACAAGGCAAATCCAGGCATCAGTGCTCTCTGCCCTCCACCAGCCTTCCGGAGCCTTTTGGGAAACCACCCGTCCCAAGAATTTCCCTGCATTGATGGCAGTTGATTTGGCACATATACAATGCTTCTGCCAAGTCTTTGTGCCTCAAAGCGTTCCTGCGAAGCCCTCAAAGATGGACGGACCTTCAAGCAAACTCGCGGATAGTTTTAAAGCTTTGCAAGAAGTTGCAACGGCATATATCAAATGTCCTTCAATGTCATTTATATACTTATATAACTATACGATGTGACAAACAGCCTGGAAGTTGCATTGCCGCCCATCCATTCGTGATTTGGTCACCGCAAATATTGCTAGCATCTTTGTATGAAGGCATCTATGCATGCAACCAGGCACATACATGCGACAAATTGGAAGGACATACAACTGAGCTAGACAGTCAGGGTGTGTTTGCTTCAATTTTCCCATATCTCTCTCTCTCTCTCTCTCTGCCTCTGCACATTTGCTCCTTCACCTACCTTTATTCCTCTCAAGATACTGCAGGTTCTTGACCCCGCCTTGTCTGCAAAAACATTTTTTTTGCATTCCAAGTCATAGCAAATGTTGCCATCCTTGGTCATTGAATGTCATTGGTTTTGCTCTTGTTGAATCGTGTCGTTTTCTTTGCTTTGTTTGAGGTGCTGGATTCTGCTCACGAGGCATTTTTACAGCTGTAACGACCTGAGATCGCTGTGCTGCCGGCTAGTTCGAATATTCGGATCACGGTCGTCTCCATCCATTTGTGTTTGGTCTCGCTGTAGTACTGAACCTGCAACATAACATGATACAAAATGATTCACATGCAACACGATCAACAGCATCAAAAAAAACACAAAGAGAACTCAAAGAGAACGCGAAGAGTCAAAGACTGCGTGATTCGGTGCAGTTTTCTCCGCCTGGTCGCCTCCTTTGAAGCTACAGGCCAAAGGAGGTGGAGGCACAACCTTTGGACGTGAATTCCACATGAATTCTACATGAATTCTACATGGAGCTACGGAGCTACAGTCGGCTACACTCATGCGGCGTCAAATCATTTTCTGGAACTGCTTTCGTTTGTCAATACATGTTGCCTAACGTGCATGTCAGGTTGAAACATGTTGAAACTAGCTTACACCTGGGCACTTGCATGTACTTGATGTCTACATGCAATCCAAACTCCAGGAACTGGTGGTTACCTCGTTTAGAACAAAATTGAAATCCAAATGTAGAGGGCAAAGAAAAAGTTCAGTCCCTCTCTGATTGCACTCATGACTGTAATGAATCTTGGACGAGCTTGGATGGAAAATGATAGAAAAGCTTCGATGCCGTGTCACCTGAAACTTGTGTGAACATGTGAAGGAGGAAGTATGGAGGAAGTATGGAGGAAGTATGGAGGAAGTATGGAGGAAGTATGGAGGAAGTATGGAGGAAGTATGACAAACTGATTGTCCTCTTTCAACACCAAAAAGTTGCTGATGAGCCGGCCGCTCCATGCGAAAGGCTTCCGGTCCGCGCTGCCTGTAGCACAAGCCAGGAGAAAAATGAGAAGCGGCGAATGTGGCTTCGGTCGCAGCCTTGAAAAACTGAGGTACTGGTACTGCACTTCCAGGTGCCTTTTACACAGCGCAGGTATGCACACATCACAACAGAAGGAGACTCGAAACATCTGACAACAATGCTATGTTGTTGTACCATACTGTATGTTCACACTGTCCAATTGACACAGCCCAAAAACACGGAGAAACGTCGAAAACCCATGAAAACCCGAGTTGCCAAGGGCATGAAATCGTTAATCAAATCAAAGTGTCTAAGGTGTCTAAGGCAGTCCGCCTTGCGCACGCGGCTCAAAGGTGCCCCTGGCTTGACACTGAGGTCGCACTGTTTTGCCTTGGCAGATCGTGGCTCGTGGCAGCTCGTGGCAGCTCGTGGCAACCTTGCGAACTCCAAAGCAGTTTCTACGGTCACTGGTTTTTGTTGCGTAAGATGAGTAAGGTCTTTGCATCTGGGAGAATTTTCTCAACCTTAGTGTCTCAAGTTTGAAGGAGATGTTTGATTCCGTTTGAAACAGGTGGCACGTCTTTCAAACTTTCAGCACGTCTTTCTCTTCACAATATGCTGAGCCGCAATGGCAGGCATCCAGCGGTGAGATGATGCGCTCCAATACTCGACCTGCTCTCCGACCTCAGTGACGGCTCACCAAAAGGTCTCACAAAGAACCAAGGCAGCTGAGGCCTTCAAGGCTGAAAGGCAGCTGACGAGGCCAAGACGGTGTACTCGACATGGGATTTCCGCAATCGCTCTGCTGGCACGCCCTTTTTCAAGTTTAGGTCGTACATGACAGACCCATCCTGAGCATGGGCAAAAGGATGGGCAAAAGGATGGCGAAGCGACAAAGCCAACTTGGAAGCAAAGCAATTTGCAACTTGGATCCCCAAGTCCCCAGCATCCTTTTCATGCCGCACTTCCACCTCGGCATCATTGATGATCATTGCACGTCAACAACATGATTCCAGCATGGATAAACCCGTTCTGCAAGAGAGAGATTCATTGCAAGGCCATTTTATACCAACCAAAACGCGTGCCGAATCACCCATCTCCAATTGCAAGAAGATCAAGAATGGCAAAACTAAATTGTCTGAATCTTGACATTATTGACATTGATTTAGCTGTGAGGAACAACTGAAATGCTGCAACGTGACAATCACATCAATCCAGCGTTCTTTCGTTTCGCTGAAATATTGCACCTGCAAGCTCAAGGTCAAGAAAGGAGTAGCAGGAACGAAATGAACCATACAATACATGTTGTATACATTTGTGTACTAGTACATTGGCAAGTATTGCAAGAGGCCAGCTCCAACAAACGTATGAGCCATGCAAAAGAACGAGTGAGCTTGAATGGCTGCACAGCACAAATGTGTAGTCAGCAAGCACCTTGAAATCACATGAAATCGCTGTGCCCCCTTAATAATCTCAAGATATCTCAAGATATCTCAAAGGCAGGGAAGAAATAAACTTATGTGTGCAGCTCGCTGTATACATTGTGTGTGTGGAAATGTTATGTCTTACAATGTCGTACATTATCTTACACATAAAAGAATCACAAAGATGTGTGTGTGTTTATAACTTTGGTCAATTTGCTACATATATTTGCCATATCGGTACTACGGCACAGGTTCTAGCCTCCATGTGCGCCGAGTCATCTATCGCTTGTGATACAGGCTGGGGATCGTTTAGAATGCTTTGACAATTCTGATAGTGAGACATGATGCTTCGCGTCGATTGCCGGCCTCGCTTCTGTGAGTTGCTGTCGGCTTCTGTCAGTCTCTGTTAGTTGAAAGGTTTTTCTCTGATTGCAATCCTTGTCCATATTTGTCCGTGGATGGGCAAGTTGGCGCCGGAACGCATTTCTACAATCAACGGAAGAGAAGAAAGTGTCTCTTGTCAAACTGGCAGCAGGCATGATCTAAACAATTTTCTGTAGCCCGGATATCCCTGGTGAGGCTCATAATGGGTGGCTGCAGACAAGGATTAGCGCATAGTTTGCACACACCAGCCTGCATCATAATTACACTGTAGCCTCTTATATATGACGGTTGTCAAAATGTCTTCTCCTGGTTTGACTGATAAATCGTAATTCTTGGCGTGCCGCTTCTTGTTTGGTCTTTAAAACTATGACTTATCTAAATAGTCTGAAACCCTGCATTTTATCTTTCATGTTTGAAGCCGTAGCTAAAACCTGCAGTAACGTCTTTCTATATGAAGTGGGTGCCGCTGCAGTTCTTAGTGGTGGAACTAGAATGTTTTTTCATCTGCTGCAGGGTTTGTCGTTGCCTTTGCTGTCAGTGTTGCGTTTGTTAAACACGCAGGATAAACTACAAGTTCTCTGGTGGCGACTGGGTCACAGTTCAGCCAAAGCCGCTTTTTGAAACTTTTGCTAGCGGGGATCTAGCAGGTAAAATTACGCACAAATTCGCAAAATTGAGCTGCAACCTCAAAAATACAGGAAATTGTTGAGTAGCACAGAAATCCACTAAGACATCAGGAGCTAAGTGTTACATCTGGACTTTTCTTCATGTTGAACTAACAAGCAGTCAGGAACACATAAAAAAGAAAATATCCTTGAACATGGCTGTGAAAAAAAACTATCGCAAACCTAGCGGGTTTGCTAGCGCTGCCTTGCAGAATTGGTGAATTTAGTTGTCGCCTCATAACGAAGAGGAAAACCCACTAGGTCCACACTAATTATCAACGACTGGTGCAAAACTTCTGTCAACTATTTTTGGCAAATGTTTTGTACTTTCTCAATCTCAACGGAACTGTCCCCGGCATGCGACAAAGGTGCGATCACATACCAATACAACTGAAGCTGGTCAAACAAATCCATTTCCACAGCGAGGGCAGCAGCCTCTGCATCCTTCTCAAACTTTTCAACTGTTGCCTCACAGACTGTAAGAATATGTAAGAAGCAACAAAAACAAAACCATCTTTTAAAGATATCTTGTCTAGAGGTGCCAAGGCCAAAAGGAGAAGGAAATGATGCTGTTTGTGCTGCTGTTGCAGCCTGATGCAGCTATCACGAACAAAATAACGGAGCTACACTGGAGCAGCATACGATCCTGTCTACAAATATGATGCCGGACCATGAATCACTGGGATCTCTTCGCAACACGCGCCTTCTCCACTGCTTTTTCATCGCTTTCCGGAGGAGGCACTCTTACGGGAGCCTCAAACCATGCCAAATTAGCAAAAAAATCAAAAAAATGTTACAATAGCAAGAGTTGTTTCACTATTTGTTCCACATGTTTTCCAAATAAAATTATGGGTATATTTATATGTACCAGGTATGTTAAGTATAAGTCTGATTTTTTGGGGGCGTGGGACTTAGAATGAGAAAAGCAAATGGTTAATGTCACACGTTGAAATTCAAAGGCATTCATCAGGACCTTATTCATTGGCTATGTGCCCAAACTTGAAACTCACCTCAGTATACCTCGCTCAAATATATAGATCTTCCATGAACTTTGAAGGTGGCATTCTCGTGGCGTTCCGCATGAAGCAACCCGAGCATAAGCTCCCAACCACAGGAGGTGGCCTTAGAAATCTCAAATCTACCCAGCCTCAACCCTTTTTGGCATCAAATTATCTATATTATCTGATGAAAGTACGAGAGCTACCAGGCTCTCAGGCTCCAGTGACCAAATCACACAGAGAGGAAACGCTACAGACCATAATATAGTCCATGACTTGTAATCAAACTCACTGCTTAGCTCTGAGGGTTCAACGCGTCTTCGGCAGTGGAGGCATCCTTGACTCTGGAAATATCTGCCTTGACCACAAATGCCCATTTACAAGTTGCATCTGTCTCCCAAGCGTTCGAGCTTTGAAAGCGCAAGGTCAGGGTAGGCCAAACTTGACAGTGTCAGTTCTGTCAGTTCTGTCAGTTGTGCCTGGGCTTTTGCAGTCAGGTCATAAGAGATGAGGTCGCCGTCCGGACCATGATTGATTCGTTGAACGTGCGCTTCAACCTCAGCGCACCGCACCATGTCGAGATATGTCGAGTCAGGTTCGGGTTCTGGCAGATCCGGCATGTCAGATTAGGGCTGCCCTGAGGCCCAAACCCATTTCGCATGAGTACCGCTCCAGTATCGAACCTTCTCCCCGATCTCAAAAACCCCTCGGTCCAGATTCCAAATCGGAAACTTGGTTCGTTTATTGATCGAATGTGATATTAAAGAGTTCTACTGAGTTCACGAATCTGGCAATTCTGAATCACTTCGTTAAGTCGCTGAGTGAACCGCGGGACTCATCCTTCGTATCCTTCGTATCCTTTGTATCGTTCGCCACGTCCTTCGTTTCCTTCGGATTCGTAGCTGCCGAAGCTGCGGTAGCTGGAGCCGAAGAAGCCGAAGGAGCTGCTGACGCTGCGGGCGCCGCAGGGACCGGAAGCGCCGGAGGAGCCGGCGGAGCCGGAGGAGCCGGAGGAGCCGGAGCCGGAGCTTCTGCAGCTGGGGCCTACCAGGTCACTACCAAGCACTCCAAGCACCAGGCGAAATGAAAGATCTGAAGGTTGTGTTGAAAGATGTTGAAAGTTGAAACTATGATATGACAAAGTTCTGAGAGTACTGATATACCGTTGATATGTGCTGATCCACTTGCATCTTGTGTATTCCAATTTATTCCTATGTCAGTTGTAGTTTTATGCTGTTTCGTCCTAACCAACTGATCTTAATCCTCATGATCCTGCCTTTCAGACACATTTGATGTTTTTGGTGTTTTGTTTTGATGTAACTGATGGGACCTCTGTGAGCAAGTTCTCACCCCAAATCCTTCACAATCCTCGCCTCCTGCGCCCTTGAAGCATTAACCTCTGAGGTCTTGTCCTGTGCTGATCTGATCTGAGCTGCCCTCCAATTACAAACCTTCACGAACTTCACCTTCATGGCAGGTTCCTATCAATTCCTATCCATCATAAGAATGATAAGCGCTTTTCCTTCCATGCAAATCACAAACGAGCACTATGGACCCGCTATAATATTTCATGACATCTGAGCGATCATCTGTATCCTTTCACTGGCATCAATTGCCGTAGTTCCACTAGCGCATCGCTAGCGTTCCTAAAGTGTGTTACGTCATAGTACGTCGCGGCGTCATCTAGCTCGCCTCTGATGGCAATGGCCGAGAGTCACTGGCACTGCTGCCACCCTGTTGCATCGCCTGGACAGTGGCCACAGATGGGATCTGCCAGGTTCACATGACTCATTCATGACTCTGCAAAGTCCTTGCCGGAACCCTGTTCATGCTGCAGTCGTGTCATTCCTGATTCTCGCTGCAGTCGGATATTACTGATGCAGTCAGTCATCTGATTCAGTTTAAAATCATTTGAATCATCTGGCCAGATTTGACCTGTTACCCGCTGACCTGCCTGCGGCTCATTGCGCAGATCCTGCAAATCTCGTTTCACTGGGCAAAGTAGGTCAACGAAGGTCAACGAAGGTCAACGAAAAGATGTGACGAAACACATACATGTCAAACCACTATCATCAGTTATCCGAGCAGTTGAGCCCTTCTGATTTGTCTGGATGGAAGGATTTTGCAAGTTGAGACAAGATCTAGGTCTAGGTAAAGTAACCTCAGCATAAGGTCTTGGTGTGATCAGAGAATTATATAGATTTATGTCCCTTTGAATCCATCGACTAGCCCTATGAAAAGCGACAAACCGATCTTTGAGTGGCAGAGTACGTCAAAATAACTATATTATATATATATATATATTATATTATATTATATTATATTATATTATATTATATATATATATATATATTTATTTATATATTTATATTTATATATCCGGGTGAACAGTTGACAATGCAGAACGTATTCCACGTTGTCACCTTAAAAATTTGATCAGTGGTTCTTGTTTTGTGTTCATTCGTAGTCTTCACTTAAAGTGTGGTGCTGTGTCAAAACGTCAGATATGGTGGTCATATCTGTGTCACGTCTGTGTCACATATCTGTCTGAGTGCCATGTCTGTGTCATATGGCTGTCATCAGCTTGTCTCAGTCTACTAAGTTTACTACATTTTACTACATTTTACTACTACGCTTCTCATATGCTTCTCATCAGATGTCATCAGATGTCATCGGTCTACTATCGTGGCCACAATGGAGCGCACCTTGCGGCGACGCCAAGGAGGTGCCTCCTGGTGAGGTGGAACAAGCATGGAGGCAACGGAGGAAACGGAGGAAATGGAGGAAATGGAGACGGAAAATGGCGTCGAAGACTGAAACAAAACTAAGATCTCTGCAAGTGAAGACTTCCATTGCAGCCACGATTTCAATATCAAGAGCCATCCAACGCGTTAGAACAAATCACCTCCTGCCATTTCTTCTTCAGGAACAAGGAAACAGTAGAAACATGGAGAGACTATCTTTCACGCATCTCAGATCATCTCAGGATGCATTTGGCGCATGAATATTAGACACATCGACCAGGAGTATGTAAAAACCTAGGACCTAGAATCTCATGCCAAGTTCACTCCAAATGGAACACATGCCCGTCTTCCCAAATCTTTTAGATATTCAGGTCACGCCTCAGCCGCTTCTGATTGTGGCTGTGATTGCTGTGATTGCTGTGACTGCTGCGATCGCCACGGCGGGGCCGACGCGTTCTTCCTGAACACCGCTCAAAAGGGACTCTTCGGACTCTTGAAATCGCCTGAATTTGACTTGTTGCACTTTGCCCCACCAAATGTGACTGTTTCTACCACTAGCATGCCATGTATCATATGTATCAACATGTAGCAACAAATACTGCACTGGTAGGGTAGGAGGTCAGTTCTGTTCACCTGATTCGCAGAGAAACATCGGTCTAGATGGTCTAACTCTAAATGTATCAAGTGTGTGCATTGAAACTTCAATTATGTTTGGCTGCTTTGGTCTGCGTTCCTGTCATTTCCTGTCTACTTATACTCACAAAATCTCAAAAAGCACCGAGCATTTGGTGCTCGGTCAAGGCTAGCTGCGGTCTTCCATATCGCAGCATCGGGTCTGCTGCCGAAGCCATCTGTGGCGAACTACCAGTCAGCCACCTGGTCGGGTTTTTTTTCGTGTTTTTCTCGTTCTGAATCTTTAATCAATTTTTAATTAAGTCGGCCATTTCAGACGAGCACAATTCGGACCCTTCCACCAGTTCTGCCATGGTTCTCTAAATTTTGGAATTCTGTCATATTCTACAAAGTCTGCCGCCCAACCTCGCTCAGCGACTCGCTCATGGCAAAATTGCATGGTACACGGGTGGACTAAGCATGAGGCCAGAGGAAAGTATTTGGAAGTGCTGGGGCTTTTGTCTTTGAGGACCCATCTAGTTCTTACTCTTGCAAGCTCATGTTTAAAAAGTTTAAAAGTTCAAACCAGGTCTGCTGTTGGACGCTGAGACTGATGGAGGTCACAGAATTTCTTGGATTGGGAAGATACTGGGCTTGAAGTGTATGTGTGTGTGTGTGGGTTTGTGAAATCCGCTCTAAGAGTTGTGGGAACTAGTATCAAAGCAATGCTCTTGACTCACGAAGCATTCGCTTGCGTTTCCCTGCAGCGTGCGTGCTGCGGAAGCATTTGATGCTAGTTGAGGCCCTATGAATTTAAGGCAGAGCTTCAAGACACATCTGATGTGCAAAGATTCCTTCAAAGCTCCACCCAGCGAACATTGAAATAGATCCAAAGTCATTATGACTGAAACGTGCTGCACTTCCCTGTACATGTTCATGTCGCCTGCGCAATCGTTCCTATGTTAAAAGATGATAAAAGCGAAAAGGTAATTGCGATTGACAGCAAAGGGCTCCTGTTGGAACGGAAGCCGAGCTGGCGTAGCTGGCTGAGCTTACAAGTTAACAACAATTATTGCTCTCTTCTACGTCACACACCGCAGGAATCCTGGGTACTGCCAAGTAGTGTTCCATGCTCACCTAGTCACACGGCAAACCAATCCACCTTATTGCCTTATTGTTGAGTGATGCAGGGTGCATTTGGTGCATTGTACAAATAGAGTTTGCTCTGAGGTATGCTGAGATCCTCATAGCACCAGTGTGGTAGGTTGGGCGACAGTTGGTTCTTATGTTTTATTGGTGGCATGTTGAATCCCTTGTGTGCATGCTGAAATGTGTTTTTAAGAGAGTCTTCACAGATAGAGGCTTGGCTGCAAAGTGATAGCAATATCTTGGAAGGCATGATGCCGAAGCGTCCAACCGAAGTGTGAAGAAAGGGTCTTGCAAAAGGTCATTGTAACTTGAACAAAAGTGAGGCAAGACTTTCAGAAAGTCTTTGGGAGGGATTACCAGGCATGCTTTGAAAAAACAATACAGTAGGGGCTCAGTAGCGTTTTGTTTCCAGCATTCTGGTCCTTGTGCTTGGTGTGGCGTTTTCCAGCGACGCATTACTTTCATTTACTTTCTGTGTTTCCCCAGTTCTATCACGCTTCGGACGGCACGCATTGGCACACATTCAAAATGTCCCCTTGACGCGAGCGAAACAATGTGTTGAAAAGTTGAAACAAATCCTTCAGCCACATTGAAAAGTGAAAATGGTTCGCATTGGCCACATTGGTCCTCTTTTTCACCTGCAAAGCCGAAGCCAAGGCTGCCGTCGATGTGTAGCGGTGGCTTGCTTCTACAGTGCCCTAGCACATCAAAAGCAAGCCAATGCCACATTGAGCCAGGTTGCCCCTGAACAAATGGACTCTGGACAGTGGCAAAAAACTTGGCTTTGTTGACACTCTTAGCATGCTTGGCTTTGCCAAGCTTGCTAGATCTTCAATAAGATAAAATTGCTCCCTGTGCTCCGAAACATTGGAGACTTCGACAAAAATGTGGTTGAAGTATGAAACAAATTGAAACAAGACTGTTGTTACTTTGTCACAAAGGCTTTGAGTCAAATAATGCTACCTTACTTCTACCCGTTTCCCCGTTCATACCAAGAGCATGTTCCATCCCCAGGGGGAAAAGTGATCATTGATCTTAGGCGGGATTCAAACCTAAGGGAAGCTGCCGCAGTGCGGGATGGACAACATCACAAGGTACTGGCGCAAAAACCTGTTGAAATCAAACCATGCCAGTCCTTTGGGAAGGAAAAAGCTGCGCTTAGCAGCTACCCTTGTGGTAAAGTACCTCTCTTGTTTGCAAGACCCGGTTGTTGCATGAAATGCCTGGACCCCTGCACTTCAAGATGTTCAAAAGAGATCGAAAGAGAATCTGTGCACAATGATGCTCAAAAGGGGGCAAAGGTCTACTCAAGCACTAGGAGCCTAGAACCTACGCGGAAAAGCCAGGGCTCACTGATGTGCTAAACCTGTGGAACCACCGAGCACACAAGGCTGTTTGTTCAAGTAGCGACTCTTATCTGCTCAAATTCCGTCAATCTTTCGAATAGACTTTATCAAGATATATCGAGACTCCATCCAGGCTATAGTCAGGCTCTATTCTTTGCGAAAGCAGCTTGGATTTGAGACAGCAAGCCATCATGCAAAAATGTGACAGCTAAATACAGCTGGGGCATGGACGCTTTGTCAAAGGTTTGTTTGGCACCTTGCAATGATATCAATGATCTTCAGACTGATCTGCTCTGATCTGGATTCATCCGTCCTGCTCGTGTCTGCTGGTTCTTCCAGGCCAGGTAGAGTCCAGGTGGTCACTAATGTCACTTCTGTGAGATCACAGTTCGGTATGCTCGGTCCAGGCTAGCCACGTCTTTTTTCGTTTTTCACCGTTGCGTCGACGATGATCTTCGCAAGGAAACCACACAAATCTGACTGCCACTGAAGATGGGTTGTGCCCCTTGTGCCGCTTGTGCCTGCATGTTCTTTTCCAAGTCCTTCAACCTGAAAAAATGTGCTTCATGTGTGGATGAAATGTGGATGTCAGGGTGCAAACTCAGAACAGCTTCACCAGGCCTGCATTCGAGCTTTTGAGCACCTTCCGTCACTTCCTAGCACTGCTTGAAGTTGAGGCTGAAAGAAAGATAAGAAAGGTGACAAATTAGCTGCCATTCAGTAAAACAATGTAGCACACAGAGAGGGTCAACATCGGTCCACGGATGTCAACGGTCAAATGGTGACTGTGATAACGGCCACACCTTGAACCTCAAGTTGAGACCAGGATCGATGTCTTGGCGCAGCACTTCCTTTGCAGGCGCCATAGGCACCATCGCCAGATGTGCAAGATGTCCAAGCAGCTGCTGATTCTAATGCCGGAGTTGACTTAGGAAATACCGCGGTCGGTCCTCCTCCTTTGGAGCAGAAAACCAAATGTACGATAACTGTGATTTTGGGCCTGACAAACAGTATGATCTGGACACTCTGAATTTGTTGATTCAGTCATTGGAAGAGCAAAGTTTGCCCTCGCCTCGGGCATTCCTCCACGATGAATCTGTCTGAACTGGCCAGAGTCAGTTTTTGCAACAGATTGTTTTTACCCAAAAAGGTAAGACAAACCAGTGGCAAAGGTATCTAAATAGATTGGATGCTGAATTCCTCCTCAAATATGTTGTGCAAGAGCCGGCAACACAGATAGAAGAGCAATGGAAAGCACACATGATTGCATTTTTTGCACTCCCGCCGACCCCGGCAAAGCAAGGGGGAACGAGCAAGGGAAGAATATTTTTTTGGTGTAACAACAACAACAACAATAGGACCGGATAACCCCACATGTTAACAATTTCACCAGACTTTGACTGAGCATAGAAAAGCAACAAGGGAAGAGGAAGTATGAGAGTGATGGAGGGGTGATGGAGGGGTGGTGGAAGGGTGATGGAGGGGTGATGGTGGGTGAGTTTGTGTGTATGTATGTATGTGCATGTACAGGTGTGTCACTTTGGTAGTGTGTTAACGATATGTGTACCGGGTGCAAGAGGCAGTTTGTAATATATGTGATTACATGCGGATGTTATACGTATGTGTCTGTGTGTGAGGTGGCAGAGCGACGGAGACCAAGGGACGCCAGGGCGTACATCCGACCCCCTGCAGAACACCCTGCACCGGAGCTGCCACGCAAAAGCCACCGGCAGAGCGGCGGAGACCAAGGGACGCCAGGGCGTACATCCGACCCCTTGCAGTGGGTCACAGCACCTTCTTAGAAGTCTTGCCGCTACTCTCATGCTTCTGTTTCAAATATGCTACAGTCAGCCAGAACACCGTCACCTGCCATTGGCGCAGGGCAAGGTGGGAGAGGACCCTGGACCCAAACGCACGGGATTAAACCTTGATGAGGGAACGGTCCGGGGCATCAAAACAGAGCCTAGAATCTGGCACCCAAAAAGTGTGCCCACTGGCAGAGCGGCGGAGACCAAGGGACGCCAGGGCGTACATCCGACCCCTTGCAGTGCACTAAGTCCCACGCCTGCCACGCAAAAGCCACCGGCAGAGGGCGTAGATCCGACGCCTTGCAGTGCACCAAGTCCTACGCCTGCCACGCAAAAGCAACCGGCAGAGCGGCGGAGACCAAGGGACGCTAGGGCGTACATCCGACCCCTTGCAGTGCACCAAGCCCCACGCCTGCCACGCAAAAGCCACCGGCAGAGCGGCGGAGACCAAGGGACGCTAGGGCGTACATCCGACCCCATGCAGTGCACCAAGCCCCACGCCTGCCACGCAAAAGCCACCGGCAGAGCGGCGGAGACCAAGGGACGCCAGGGCGTACATCCGACCCCTTGCACCAAG
>Ga0126342_10008491_pt1 | contig 18415 bp, 20 predicted proteins | sample Cyp1metagenome_FD_92528 | JGI IMG/M metagenome (GOLD analysis project Ga0126342, IMG submission 92528) | Coral microbial communities from Lord Howe Island, Old Settlement Bay, Australia - Cyphastrea 1 metagenome | ecosystem: Host-associated > Invertebrates > Cnidaria > Coral ...
AGCATCATGAGCATCATGAGCATCATGAGCATCATGAGCATCATGAGCATCATGAGCATCATGAGCATCATGAGCATCATGAGCATCATGAGCATCATGAGCATCATGAGCATCATGAGCATCCTCCTCCTCCTCCTCCTCATCATCATCATCATCAGCATCAGCGTCAGTGTCACTACCACTGGTGATATCACCACCTAACCGTGCCACCCTACCTTCCACCACAATTCTTCGTTTATTACCGCGTTTGTAACATTTTTCGTTGCCACTCCTGGAGTTTTGAGGTCCAAGACCGTCACTTAGACAACAGTGAAGGCGTACTCCGGCAGCTTATGCTCCTTGGCTGAATGGCTCGGGGATGCAGGACAAGAGTCTTGCAGTAAAACGTCCGGATTTGTGGGAGACACGGAGATCCAATAGATCAGTGAGGTTCAGACCATAGAGACCCACAGAGTTTATACATTCTTGGCATTCTTGCTGTTGTGATCAGGGTGCCACTTGTTTCAAGTGGACTGTGTATATCCTGCGTTAGTTGGGCCTGCAAAGAAAGATTGGAAAGGAAACACCCGCTGAAGCCAAGCAGAAGTGGTCCATGCGCATTTTGATGGATCTTGATTGTCTGCGGGTAAGGTGGCAGCTCTTGCATGCCGTGCGGTATCTGCATCACCATGACATAGGCTGCGGGCGGGGGAAGATCTCTTCGTAAGTCTTTAATGCATTTTTTTTTCAAGAGTGGATAACGCAACCGAGGAGTGGTCTAGGAGTCAACAATTAGCATCTGGGTGTTTGATCCACAGCAAGGTGTTGCAAAGAATCTGAGCTTTGTGCGGTGTGCACGTCCTGTTGAAGGACAACTTTCCAAACAAACATGGTAGAAATTGGGTTTATGATGGTTTATGCACGTCCATCAAGACAAAACACAGGGACACTTAAAAATCTCAGATGGAAAGTTTTCTTGTTGATGGAAAGCATTCTGTTCTACTCCAAGAAGATGCTAGTCACTTTCCTTCTCTTACTAAGTCTTACTCCCAAAGACTGCACCTTCACAGAAATCCTAGAGCAGGAATGAGCCGGTAGTGAGCAGGTCAGCTGGACATAGTTTAGGGACTGTTTAGGGACCGTTTAGGGACCGTGCCGAGGGATGTGTTTTGAGTTTGGGCCGGCCTGGGTTAAGTCGGGTGAGTCGGTGAAGTCGGGTGCTCAGTCAGGTTAAGTGACACGGTGCGCCAGGTCACCGAGACATCTCCCTGGAAAACGTGTTGATCGCCATGCCAGCAGAGCCTGCGACTTACTGTATATACTTAGATATTGAATTTAGATACCAGTACAGAGCCAGCAGATGCAGAACAAGATGCTGTATAACAGATGCGAACAGCCATTTGTGTCCATACCTGCATTGATTTGGGTTTACACCAAGTTGCTGAGATTTCCTGCTTCCTCAAGGGCTTTCAAATCTGACTTATGCTGAGTTTCATTGCAAAATGCTCCAATGCGGAGCGGATTTGGGTTTCAAGCGAATGACATTAAGAGCATTCAGAGCAGCAGCGGCAGCAACTGGTTTTCTTTGCAGGTAGATATTCCTGCAGATTGGGAATGTTGAGACATAAAGACATGACTTACATGTATATAGAGAGTTTCAACATCTCATGTGTTCCAAAGGCTGTAGTTTGAGGCAAGACATTCTTTTTGGTTTGAAAGTCATCTGGCTTTCGCTCTAATACGTCTGGTTCGAGGACATGGACCCAGTAGAACAAACCCACGGACGCGGAACATTTTGAGATGAGCTTCTAGAAGCACACGTAGACGCTTCCAAGACTTGGGTGCTTGCCATATTTTGCCATATGTTGCCATACCTTACTTGCCATATCTTGCCATCTTATTTTGACGGAGTAGACACCTCAAGTCTCAGGGGCCGGCCACCGTCTCTTCGGCTCATGGACTTTGGCCAGGCAGTGTGGCACCCGGAGCTGCAGTGAGCTGCAGCCATTTTGCGTTGGGTCCCGTTGGGTCCCGTTGGGTCCCGTTGGGTCCCGTTGAGGTCCCGTTGGGTCCGGTGTCATGAGTCCTCCAGTTGAAGGAAACAGCCGTGGCATCGCCTGAGGTGAGAACCCGCTCAAGGTGCCGAAATGTGGCGCTCAGGCCAAGCTGGCCAAGCTGGCCGAGTATCGGTCCTTGAATGGAGGGTTCATATAGGTCTGTGGAGAAGTCGAACCAAATGAAACCAACCTAGGCATCCTAGGCTTAAGGTGAAAACGATGAAACCTGTTTCAGATTTTCTGTGACAGTGCTAGGCGAAAGTCCATTCAATGCCTGCCTGCTCTCTTAAGCAGCTCCATCGGTTCTACAGTCAGGTATTTTAGAACGGTCGGGAAACCCTACTACAGGAGCTGGGATTCTCAGCTATGGAGCTATGCTGAATAGAGCTGTCTTAGCAGCGCAGGCTGAGCCGGTGAGAAGAAAAACAATTTGTATGTGATATATATATATATGATTATGTATATATATGTATATATATATGATTATGTATATATATATATACATGTATCATTGTGTATCTATAATGTACGCTGCATGTGCAGTAGACGTGCTTAAAAATTATTGCGAGTTGAATCGCCCTAAGCGGCGGTTCACCCCATCCGCCTTCGACCTGCTGATCATACCTCCATAAGTATCTTGAAGTATCTTGATTTTTGCTAGCACATAGCTGCCATAGCTCCTGATTTGATGTGGATTCTTGCTACATCACCATTCAGAGTATCAGCCTGAGGATTTAGCTGGTTTTGTGACCGCTAAGTAGGCAGGATCTTCATGGAGTGCCTCTCCTTTCTGCAATAGTTGAGCTGAGGTCCTGAAGCTTATGTGCCACGGAGTGAAACGGTGCGGTACTGTGGCAATTCAGTTGGCTTTTTGCAAGTTGATGCCTGGTAACCCCACAATCCCAGCATTTTGCGATGAGGCAGTCGACAGAAGGTCAAGAGGTCGTTTTTTCTTTTTCTTAAAGGTGTCTGGAAGGTGCTATCATGCTGCAACTCGTGCTGCCTGCTTGGATCGGCTGAAGTTGAAACAATGCTGACAATGCTTATTTCCCAGAAGGGCACAAGAATATTTTGTTCACATTCTCTTTGAGGCAGTCCAAGCTTATATCAATCCCCATGAGCCTAAGAGTATCCGAGCACCTCCAGACGCCTAAGGTCAGAGTAACTGCTCCTGCTGCTGCAGCTGCCGGTGACGTGACCTGGCTGCAGGAGAGGCAGAGAATCAGGAAAAAAAGATTTTCTAACAGATTCTAGCGACCTGCATCAGCAGCCTGAAAGATGCTGAAAGGCGTGTCACCGTGTTGCCTTGTTTGCCTGTGAGGTGATGTTTCTTGATAGTCTGGGGCCCACTGGAGCTCCAGATGGTTTTTCGTGCGAGGCTTGCACATCAGGGTGAAAGGGAAGACTCATGACAGCCTCCCGCTACGAACACAAATTGTAAGTCAAGATTGAGTGGAGTCATGAGGGAGCACTTTCTTGTAAGCAACACCTGGGTTGGAAGAAGCGGCATAGCTAGCTTCAGCTGGGAAGTTCAACCCGTTGAAGGTCAGGGAATCATTTCAGTTTCGATGAGCCAAACCTGGCAGGTTCGGCTACCGGCGGACGTTCGGCCTGGAGAGTCTTGGGACCTGGAAATGATGAGATGGAGACATTTTGGGGGTGGAACTTTGCCACTTCGGAACTTCATCAATTATTAAGATATATTACAGTATTGATAGTATTGCAAGAGACAACAAAGCGAACACATTATACAGTTGGCCTTGCCCCAAATGAAAAATGGAACCATCTCAGGAGCAGGGACAAAAGGGAGGATCTGCCGTTTGCTTAAAAAGAAACAACATTTACAAATTTTGTTCCAGTACGTTGTAGATTCTGCAAATTGCGATTACAGTCATACAGTCACACCGTTGAGCTGAGCAATTCTGGATCAGATTATTTGAAGATCCTAGCCAAGGCATTATTATCAACACACAGTTCTTCACGATTCTTGATGTTTCAGAAGCTTGGTGCTTCACGAGCTATTGGGGCACCAATGCGCCTGTGAATTTGTCAGTGTTGGCGTCGCATGCTGCAAACACAATTTCTCTTGGTTCCCACAAGGTAAGCTCAAGTGTGAACTCCAGACGCTTGTTTAGCTATCAGCTCCAAGAGGTTCGCATTGACGGTTTCGTGGACCCAACCCGCTTTCTTCCCACGCGTATTTGAGAGACTTCCACATCCGTCACTTTCAGAACGTCACTATTGCCAGTTGCAGAAGCACCCCTAGGCCTTGCGATGCCGAAGTTTGGGGCTATGAGGTGCGAGGGAGTGCCTCCAAGAAACATTGGCACTTGTATGGGCACTTGAATACACTCACTTGTCATGGGCACTTGTCCAGATACAAGGTCAAATTTGCCATATTTAAGCACTTGACTGTGACTGACCTGATTGTCCTGCTTGACGTTAGCTCTAGCAGCTCTAGCACCACCTGCATAATTTCTGGTACAACCGTTGTTATTCCCCAGGCAAGCATGTCTCAGCATGCTGTCAGGTGCCTCCCCTTGATGTCTTTGCTTTGGGCGTTTGCCTCTTCATTTTAGCGTGGCGCATTCCGCCATGGGGCACTGCAGTCATGTTTGGCTGCACTCAAGCTGGTGAAATGTAGGCGGTGGGCTTGAGCTCAATCGAATAGTTGCAATGGTTGGGGTTATAAGGATGGGTTCCGATTTTGTTGCAAGATGTTGCAAGTCTCCTGAATGTCCTTTTCCCACCTATTTGGGCAGTTTGCCTGCATGGCAGGTCAAGCCCTTCGGCTAGATGGGACTTTTCAATACATTCAAGCACGCCTTTCTCTCAGTGGGGAAGGGAAAAGGAGTTGTGCAATTTCCAAGCCTGGCAACCTGGACTGAACCTGCACAGACGCTTTCTTGCCTTCGGGGAGTTGCAAGAGTATCTTCTCGGTGAAATTTGCCCCTGAACGCAGCATTGGCGATCTGGACCAGCACTCACCCCGTCTGTGTGTGGCACACAAACACCAAAAAAGTGCACCGATTTGCCGCTTTGTTTGGATGAGCACGATGAAGAAACCATCAAGCAGGAAGGCGTGAAAGGAATTGTCACTGTACGCGCCAAATATGAAGATGGGAGTCAGAGTAGTGCTTAGCCGTGCTCTTTGCTGAGATGGAATCCGACAATTACTTACCGTATGGAGATTGCCGCTGCTCTCGCCGGAGGCCTTTGGAATGCAAGGGTGGAGACAAATTGTATCTGTGTCCAGTGAAGATATGCCAACATCTGGGGTCCAGTCCAAACTCGCGACTCTTAATTTGAATATTTGAATACAGTATATATATATATGTATATAAATATGAGTATACATATATATATATATATATTTGGAATGCATCTGAATGGTGCACGGGCTACGGGCACCAGGGGTGTCCTCTTCACGGTAGTCTCTTGATTTCAGCTACACTGGTCTGCCATGGTCTGCCAAACCTGTCCAGGCAATGGCACTGCTGACCGAAATGGTCTCGCCCTCAGTGACTTCCAAGCAACCAGCATACCTTGTGCTGACTATACAGGCTTTCAATAGATATCGCCATAGATATTGCCTCCTTTGTGGGTCTATCCACAGATGTATTTTATATACACATACAAAATGCAAACTTGAACTTGTGCCTCTTCCGTGTCTCAGCTTTTGTTTTTTCCGAGATGGCAGCAAATCCACAACGCCGGCCTTCGGCGGAAGACTGTCTAGCATCTGAATGGTGAGCCGTTGGCGGGGGTGGACTTGGGAAGTTCAATTCGTGCGACCTCCATCAAGATACCCTTGGTCAAGGGTTCGTCCCAAAAATCGTGTCAGGTTGTGTCAGTCATGTGGAAATTCAGGTGCCTGCATTTGAGAGTTGCGTCGGAGAAAATGATAGGACATACTGGAACATCAACGCTTGTGTTTATTGTGCAGAATGGGTGAAATGTTTAAGCTACGTAGAAACGGGGTAGTGTGCCTTTACATGCGAATACAAGAGCATCTAGGAAAAATCGCTGTGACTCAAAATAAACGAGTTGGACAGCGTCAGGGGACTTCCCCAAGGGAGTCTGAACGATTCCTTTTCCCCCAAACAGTGTGTCCACACTGAGGGGTTCTTACGATAATGTCTAACTCATCTGCTAGTGTTACATAGCTGCTGTTGCTTGTATCTGGTACATTGGCTTCCTACCCCCCACACTGTTTGGGGTCTCTTGCCGGTGTAGTTGGAACATGAATGAAACGAGCAATAACAACGGTTTAACAACTTAACATAACTTAACCAATTAGCATCTTGCGCTTTCATGCCGTGAGTCCAGCAGGTCTCTTTGCCTAACTGTTGGGGCCTGCGGCAAGTCAATGTGAAAAAATTTCGAGGGAGTGGTGACGAAACCTTTCAAAATGGGTTTCCCTCAAAAGTTCATAAGGCCAGACGCTAGGATATCATGATTTAATATATATATACATATATAATATAGGTACACATATACTGTACACATAATATACATTTATAATTATATATATATACACATACAGACACATGTACAACTTATATATGCATGCACCTGTATGTGTGTCTGTACATACATACAAGGATACGTTGCGCTGCCAAAAATGGAGCCGTGCCAGGTTACGTCCGCTGGCAGAGGCCCAGGCGCCAAGTTGGAGAGCCGCTGGGTACTTTTTTTTGGATGTTTGTTTGTTGATAAACCGCACCGGATTTTGATGGGCAGGAGGGGTCTGAACCGGTGGCTAGGAACGACGCGCGTTTGATGGGGGTCCATCCCTGCTGCGCTTCAAACCAACTGAGACCTGCAGCCAAACCACCTGTGTGTCAAAAATAATCAGGAATCTCGAGCTCTCTCAATCACTATTACCAGTAAGGTTTCAGCTGCCTGAGTCTCCGTTGAAACAATAATATCTGTCACTTCTTGGCTGGGTGTCTGGCAAAGTCTTGATTGTGCAGGTGCCTGTTCATGCTGCCGAGGATGATGTAGGCCTGTGGCTTTCTTGCGATCTTTAGGCAAGCAGAGTCACGGTAGACTTAGCTTGAGGATTTGTTGTGGTTTTGCCTTTCGCATGCCGTTCCAAGTTGGTCGCAGGGTAGGAAGCAGCAGCCCCCCGAGTTGTTGCATCAATTTTCGAGCGTCTACAGACTTTCATTTTCAATATTTTCATATATGTTCAGTATTTTTCGCAAAGGTCCGTTCTGATTGGTTGGACTCAGGGTGAAACAATGTCATAGTTCATTGCAGTGCCACATTGCAGGCAACTTATTTGCTTGTCCTTTCTTCTAAATTCTAAACGCAGAGATTCCTTTTCAGGCAACATTTGTCACGTGATGGTGTGGGAAACCAAAAGACAGGTGTACCCCATCCATTCTTCAGAAAAATCGAGAAGTGTAACCGTCTGGCTGATTAGCATGGCCACGTTGCACAAGGATGACACACAACGCATTTTCATGGCTCAAGAAAACAGGCATCCTTTTTGCCGCTGCGCAGCTTTTTGGGTGCCTGGGAATCCTCAGGTTATGAGCCCAAGCAAAACGCTTGGGTGACTTCGCTGTAGAGGCGGCCATGGACCGACGTCGGAGGCAGCATCAACTGGCAGGTGAGACAGCCGACGAAAGGCTGGATCGATGTTCAAGATGGAGGAGAAGGCTAGGGCGGTGGCTTCCCGAGCTCCAGAAGTGAGGAGACTGAAGCTGGTGTCTATGCCAAACGGTTCAGGAGGTGCTGGAGTACCAATGGGACCCCCCGGACTTGGAGGCCAGGATCAACAAGGACTTCAAGCTAGTCCGGAAGTTTTGAAGAGTGCGGAGCTTCCACTGCTTCCGCAACCTGGACGAGAGCAGTCTGCTGGTCATTTTGGCGATTGGTTGACCTTGGCGGCACCACTGGTGGAAGACATTTCCAACTCAGCCAGAGAATGGTGGGGCGAGGTTCTGAATGAGACCACGGCGCTCTACGACCGATGGTTGACCGTACGCCTTTGGAAAGGATTCGACTCCGAGCTCCTGAGACTTTGAGGTTGGAGGCCTACCTGCGCCTAGAGCAGAGGATTGTGCCTCTTCTCTTGAAGTCCATGCCGGAGTTGATCAAGGCAGATCTGGTGTCCAACCGAGTGATGAATGTGGTTGGAGTGATGCTGCGCTTGTGGACGCTGTACCAACCTGAGCCTGGTGGCAGTTCGGAGCGCATCAGCATCTTGCACTTGCGGACAGAGGGGAAGATCCCTACGACAGCCAATGACTTGCTGAGCGGCTTGCGAAAATGAAGAAGGATGCGGAACCGTGCCATTGAGCTCAATCTGACGTTGCCAGACCCAGTGATCCTGACGGGCATTCTGGGGAAGTACACTGATGCTTTGGGGAAGCTTGGAGGGATGCAACTTTCCTACAGGATTGCTTCAGCGCGACAGGAGTTGGCAGTTGATGTGAGGCCCACGACCATGGCAGTGGAGTTCTGCGCTGAGTACTTGCAGTCCGAGGCATTGGGTTGAAGACTACAACTGGGGTTGCTGCGACCTTGAAGGCTTTGGATGGTGGCACATCTTTGGCTACGGTAGCATCTGGTGCAACGACTTCTGCCTCTACGACATCAAAGGGGGCATGTCGCTATTGGAAAACTACGGAAGGATGCAAGAGGGGGTCTTCATGTACCTTCTTGCATGACACCTTAGACATGAAGGGAAAGTGCTTCAACTGTGGTAGTCAAACGTGAGTGTCCTCACAAACCTGCTGGGAGTACCCAGACTACTTCGACTTCTTCTACTACTGCAACTCCTGATGGGAAGAAGGTCTCAAAGGTGAAGGCGGCAACGAAGCCTTCCAATGGAAAGGAGTCAAAGGGCTCAATTGATGATGTCAAGGATGCCAAGAACCCTAAGGGGAAGGATGCAGAGAAGGGTGGATCTCAGCCTATGCCTGAACCAGCGGCCCCTGCAGACCTGCCGCAGGCGGAGCCAATGGGTGAACCAGCTGCTGAGACTGCGACTGACTTATTGAAGGAGGCGACGGGCTTGTTAAAGTCCATTCGAGGACTGAAGGCCTTCCGGGTCAAGTCCGTTGGAGAAGGGCTCTATGGATTCCAGGTGGGTTTGCACTACTGGATGGTGGAGCTACGCATGCCCTTCGACAGGCGCGACCAGATGAAGAAGCTGACCTCATACAGACCAAGGTTGAGTTGGCCTGTGGATCAAAGACGCTCTACAAGCACCCCAAGCGCCGAGCAAGAGCCCTGTGGAACCAATCATTCCTTTGGCTTGGTTGGTGGCGGCGGACTACAGGATCACTTGGCGAAGAGACAACATTGTGATCCATCATCCTACAAAGGGGCCATTGCGATGCAGCTTGAGAGGAGGATGCCCAGTGATGTCAAGGGCTGAAGGCTTGTCTTTGCTTGGCGACCTCGAAAACATGCAACAGATCGATGTGGAGCTGAAGGAGGATGAATTGAGGTGGGGGGCCGGACGATGGCCTCAGGTACCCCGCTCAGTCTGGAAGTACATGAGGGGTCAAGGAGAGTGTTGGAGGGAGGTTTCTTCTTCTACCAGTTTGCCCTGGAATCGCCATCGACGGCGGAAGCTTTGGCGATCACGAGGAGTCATTTTGCATCTCTTCTCTGGCAAGAACTACAAACCATGGTGCGAGCTTGAGCAGGCAGGGTACACGGTCCTCGCCACGGCATCGACTTGCATGACCCTGCTATCTGGGCCTTCCTGTGGGAGCTGACGTGTGCTGTGAAGGTAGTGGGGGTGATTGGAGGACCTTCGTGCAGAACTACGTCAAAGCTCGGGCAGCGTCAGCCAGGGCCACCTCCACTTAGAGGAAGAGATGGCCAGTGTTTTGCCTTGGAGAGACTGTCTACGTGGGATATGCATCGGGTCAATTCACACACGGCCTTGCTCTTCAAGCAGCTGGGGTTGTTCATCAAGGCGGAGGAACGACGTCTACAAGTGCCAGAGCTTCAGGCTTTTCCTAAGGAATTTGGAGGACCCAATGGCCTACCTGGGAGCAGAAGCAGCAGCCAATCTTCCATCCTTCTGGAACTTTCCGGAGCTGAAGGACCTGGTGGGAGTTGGGGGCCTGAAGATGGTCAGCTTCGACCAAGGCAGAATGGGGCACATTAGAAGGAAGCCGACGACAGTGATGGGAAATCTTCCGGGCTTGGGAGAATTTCATGGCCTGAGAAGTCCTGACAGAAAGTCGGACCCTTTGCCGGGCCGGGTGCAGGATTCAATTGAAGCATCACGAGAATGGGCCGCATGGTCGCCTAGACTTGTTGCGGCGTTGAAGGAGGCCTTGAAGGTGTACCTACGTCAACGAGATCAATGCTTGGCCAAGGGCATCAGCAAGCTGACGGTGGAGGACTGGAAGAAGCATGTGGCAGCCCAACATCGTCCTTACAGACGCGACTGCTGCAGGTGCTTGGAACTGATGGGAGTTGACAGCCCTCACAGGAGGTCGCATGCTGACAGCTCTGCCTATGTCCTTTCAATTGACCTGGTGGGACCTTATCCAATTGGTCGTGACGATGGACGGAAGCGGCCTGGAAATACATCATGGTGGGCACTGTTCCTCTTCCGAAGCTTGAGCGCTTGGAGGATCCAGAGATGAAGAATGAGGACGATGAGATTGTCAGCTCTGGGGGAGGCGAGAGAGAAGGAACTACCGGCTGGAAATCTTGGACGCCCCGAAGGCCTTGGAGTCCCTGGCGATGAAGCCCATGCTGGAGAAGTTCAACCTTCTGCCGAAGATCCACAACCCCTGGAGGATGGAGATCAAAAATTGATGGATGAATTGGAAGGAGATCTGGGATCTGATAGCCTGGAAGTGCCAGAGGATGCGGCAGTCACCAAGTTGAACGAGGCTTGGATGGAGTACGTCAAGGAGCTCCGTCAACCAGCAGGCCTTCAGAATGTAACCATGGTGGAGATCTTGGAGTCACGCCACATCTCTCAAGTGCTGGATGGCATGAGCCGTATTTTTGGTAGGATGAAGGCGTTGGGTGTGCCAATCCTGAGAATCCACTCTGGCCGCGAGAAGACCTTCCTCTCCAAGGGCTTCCAGAAATGGCGTCGCGATCACTCGCTCTACCAAACTATGACGAGCGGTGATGATGGTCCAGCCAATGGAAGGGTCGAGGCGGAGGTCAATCAGATCAAAAGGAGGCTGAGATTGGTGACGGCATCTTCAAACCTGGGTGCCGCATGTTGGCCTGCCGTGGCGAGATGGACAGGTGAGGAAAGGTTGAGAATGCAGCTGAGCGGCCTAGGTGTGCCTTCAAAGCCAATGATACCGCTTGGAGAGAGGGTGGTGGTGAAGACGAAGAGGTTGCATAAAACGAAGGGGCCACTCTCAGCACCTTTCAAAACTATGACTTTGATGGGACCGAGTCCAACTATGTCATCAGGTTGGGTGCTGCGTGATGGAAAGATGGTCCAACATGCCAGGACGGTTGTGCGTCCTTCACCACATGGCGAAAAGGCTATCCTGGAGCTCTACGATGCGTCGAAGCGGCGACTGGTTGGAAAGCAGCCCTTTTATCAAGAACACCGGAAAGTGGCAGCACCAGTTCAACATGGAGATCTACCTCCAGAACTTCAAGATGACTTGGGCTTTCCAGATGACTCACATGATGTTTGGGGAAAGCCTGCAGCAGTTGAAGATAGGGGGGAGGATGTGGAGAGCCTTGCATACTCCCCGGATGAGCTGCCGCACTCTGAACTACCTGGGCCTCTACCGGCAGAAGTTGGTGTGGCCGAGGAACCTGCCCTACGTGCTGCGCGGGCAGGGGGGGAGTCTGGCCCCACAGTTTTACAATCTGGCCCCACAGTTTTACCAAATTGCGTTGGTTGTGGACTTTTGCATCTGAAGAATGTGGCTTCTGTGGTGCGCGGGGGGCAAGTTCATCGCTCCTGTGTTTGTCATCACAGTCGGGCACGCAAGATGCGGCAGGTTCATCATCTTTGAGTTTGACGCCACAGCCGGGCTTGCAAAGAACTGCAACGTCTTCGGTGCCTACAAGACGCTGCGGACTGGAAGCGCGACTGGGGCACCCGGCAGGTGGACTTGGTGGTTTGGTGGATGCAACGCCAATGAAGGTTGCAGCTATGAGGTGTTCAACGTCTTTGGCACCGGGCTCGCATGGAGCAAAGGACGATCACCACAGTACTCTGGACTCCAGGAGCGGTGTGGAGGACTTGGAGAGCGACTATGGTGAACGAGCCTGGGATTATGCGGAGGTTGGAAACCCTGCCGAGCTGATTGAGCGGCTGCATCGGGAACACTGGGGATGGAAGCAGTAAGGAATGAAGAGTTGGCCAGAGAGGCCGTTGGAGCGGTAGAAGGAGAACAGCATGGTCAATGGCTTGAGTACCTGGAGTCCCAGGTGAAGAGCTTTGATTGACGATGGTGGAGGCCTTCAACCAGGGGATCGTCAATGCCAAGCGGGCTTCTAATGGTGGCTTTGGATAGCATGGCTGATGGTGAGAAGTTGCGACATGGAGCCTCTCAGCCAAGAGCTGTTCTTCAGACCTATACGGTTTCCTTGGGCGAGGCCAAGCGAGACATCGAGCTTTGGCGTGATCCTCTTCAAGCTGAGCTCAAGGCCTTGGAAGATTCAGGAACTATCCGAAGGGTGAAGGTGAGCCAGCTGTCCTCTGAGCCCGGATACAACATGATGACCGTGGCTCCTGCCAAGATCGTTCCAACCATCAAGTCCCCAGTGGGCAAGAAAAAGATACGGATTGTTGTCTGCGGCAACTTGGTTGGACCTGCTGATCACATCAAGGACGTTGGGAATTATGCTGAAAATGAAGGTTCCCATCAAGTGGAAGTTCCGATGACGAGGGGTCAAAATCAAGATCCTGGAGGTGACTGTTGGCAAGATGGTTCTGGCAGTTCAGGAGGTGGTCCTTCTGATCTTTTTGCAGGTGGGGTGGATGCCACGGCGCTGAGATGCGTCTTGCGCAAGGCAGCTGGAGAAGGCTGGGAAATAATTAGCTGGCACAGATGTCCGAGGAGCATTCCTCCTTGCACCTCGATCTCAGGTCAAAAGACCACTGTTGGTAATTGAATCACCCAGACTGCTGACGTCCACGGGCTTGATTGCCCACGATGAGAGATGGGTCTGCGATGGTGCGATGTATGGGCTGGACACTTCACCAGCTGACTGGGCTACGTTCAGGGATCTTCGCATGGCTTCTTTTAGATGGGAGACTGCGGAACAAGATTGCCACTTGGTAAGATCTCCTGAGCCGAACATCTGGTCTGTGATGGGGCAACAAGAAGAATCACCCTGAACCCTTGCTGAATGACGATGCCTATGCAACACCGTTGGGCTTCATCATCGTCTATGTCGACGACATCCTGTGCAGAGGACCTCAGGCAGTGGTGGAATCAACTTTGGAGGGGATCAAAACTGAGTGGACTTGCTCTGCCGTGGAATGGGTCAAGGGGAACCATTGGCTGAAGTTTTGTGGGATGCAGCTACAATGGAAGGATGGCTCACTGATGTTGGGGCAGCCGGGCTTTGCGAGGGAGCTGGTGGAGCGGCACGGCTCTGTGACCGGCAGATCTTTTCCTCTGCCGAAGGTTGATCAGCTGCAGGAGCCTGAGGAGGTGATTGATCCAGCGGGCCAGCGGATGTGAAGCGATGTCAACAAGTGATGGACGAGTTGCTTTGGCTGAGTTGTAGAACCCGGCCAGACCTGGCGCATGCAGTGTCTCTGCTATCTGGCCTTGTCACCAAGTGTCCTCAGCCAGTTCAGCATCTTGCGAGCCACATCATCGGCTATGTCAAGGAGACTGTTGATTTGGCGCTGGTCTATCATTGATGTGATGGACAGTCAGATGGAGATCTGCGAACCGTGTCTGATGCGCCGCGTGCTCCTCAAGGTCTTCGTGGACATCAAGGGATCCTGGCGATGTGGGGAGGCGCTCTGGTGCAGTGGGAGTCAAAGCGACAGCCATTTGCTTAGTAGCACGGAGGCGGAGCTCATTGGCTACGTGGATGCGATCACTATGGGCAAGTCGCTTCAAGTCGTGCTCAGCATCTTGCAGAACAACGCATTGGTGGATGATGGTGACTTCCTGCTCAAGGGCGACAGCCTCTCGGGGATCCAATTGCTTTTGTCTCTGGATGGGCCTTGGCGCACGAGGCACTCAGGTCCTAAGTGCTGAGGGAGCGCCTGGCTTCCAGGGTTGAGCACACGCCTGGAGCTCAACTCTGTGCAGACCTCTTGACGAAACCAGTGGTGACAACTACCAACTGGGATGCCTTTAGGGTAGCTGTAGGTTTAGTCACTGAGGGAACCAAGGGAGAAATTAAGAAGGTTGCAGCAGGTAGCTGCGACGATTGCCGCTTTGGGCAGTGTAATGGCTCAGCCAAGGGTCAGCTCATGTTGCGCATGGCCAGTGCGGTAGGCACGGCCAGTGCGGTAGGCGTGGCAGCCTTGACAGCGCTGCTTGCATGTAGTGAAGGGATTGGGAACTTGGTCAAGGGAAAAATGAACCTGACCAAGGGTGAAGAAGACCCCACAAGAGCCTCAGGCACAAGTCCATTGGGCCAACCACGGTGGATCCACAGGCAGGGGCACCCCAAAGAGTGGACCATCGAAAAAAGAAAGGGTCAGAGGGAAGATGAACCCTGGCCAAGAACCGGGGTGAGGGACCCACTTCGGAATCCAGGGTGAGGGAAAATGAACCCACTCTGGCTGACACGGGCCCTGAGGGCTCCCTGGGTTTGCCGCGTCTGTGCGCGATGAGGTCATTCGAGACCTTGGGCCCGCAGCCATGGATGTCCAACGACTTCATGCAGCCACCGCACGCTGCCAGCGACGATGTTTGGATTCAAGTGGATGGAGGCTGGGTGGTTTGCATTCACCGAAGCTTGAGAAGAAGGATGTTCCATCCGCTGCACCGGTCCTGTCCTGTGAGGATTGGGGACCTGGAGCCTCGCCGCACTACGGTGATATGTTGGAGCGGTCCGAGGGGATGGGAACGCGCAGTGCAGCATGATGAGTGGGGCACCGGCAATGTGATGGTCCAAGGACAATGGCGTGGCTGGACTTTCTTTCGCCTCTCTGAGACGAACCAGCTGCTCAGCGACGAGGGCAGCCTCCAGTGGTTGAACATGTTCCGGCAGTGAGGGCTCCTATGACCACAAGCCGATATGGGCATGCGGGGTCGTGGCCGAGCAGTTCACCGGCTGGGAGCTCTACAGGTGGAAGTTGGTCGGTAGCTGGTTCTGGGGGAGCGAGGCCAGGAATGGTGGGACGATGGAATTTCACACCGAATCAGATTTGGCCGCCAAGCTCTGCTGGGCCCTAGGGGCCACCTACTTACGGCGTCTTCGGTGCGACCTGGGGGATCGACAGCATCAACAAGTTCAATGCCGAGGCCTGCAACAAATCCAGCACCCGGGATTCCGAGAGGGAGCACGGTGCTGATGAGGCCTATGAGCAGCTCAAACAGGTGGAACGATGGCCCCGCCTTGAGCGTGAGAGAAGGGGTGAGCATTCGCAAGGCGACATTGCGTGTGCTTCAAGCTCCGCTACCACCAGCATTGCGCCCCCCTCGAGCTCCAGAAGCCCCACAGCGACGGAGGATGCGCTACTTGGAGGTGAACCGTGGGGATGTCAGTGATCCGAGCGACCATGGAGGCAAGCTCCAACTACGAGGAGGAGGTGGAAACCGAGGAAACATCCGACGGAGACTTCTCGGTGGTGACTGAGGAGAACGGAGCTGCTCCTGCAGAGGACGATTAGAACAGTTAGATAGCCTGAGAAGTTTTGGGTAGCGGTGGTCACCGCGACCATCGAGTTTTTCCAATTTTGGGCACATGACCAAAGGTCATGGGGGGAGTGTGATGGTGTGGGAAACTAAAGGACAGGTGTACCCCATCCATTCTAACCGTCTGGCTGAATAGCATGGCCACGTTGCGCAAGGATGACACACACACACACACAACGCATTTTCATGGCTCAAGAAAACAGGCGTCCGTTTTGCCGCTGCGCAGCTTTTTGGGTGCCTGGGAATCCTCAGTAGCATTTGGCAGAAAAGGAGTGTGTGTTTGCCGAAATTCAGTGGTACCACTCCTACGAACTCCCCCGTTGCCAGTAGACCCTGCTGTGGCGGCGATGGCGAGTATGGAGATCGCCGCCTGCACGCATGTGGGTTGGGAGGTGGCTTGGATGGGCCTTCACCACAGCCTCCTTTGGGGTTCCCCACAATTAGTCCTACATGGGTAGTGTTTGTGCAGCTATAAGTGGCTATTGATGTCGAGTTTATAGAGAGTATATAAGGAGTATTTATGGAGTGTGCAGGGAGCACATAGATTTTTAGTACATGGGCAGATACGCTATTCATAAACACAGTATACAGTATAATATATCTTCACCCCTATGTTTTTTTGGGCGATGGGGGTGCTAAGGAGCATATAGGTAGTGAAGAGGCAATGTTGCAGGTATTCGCTGCTGATAGGTGGCATGTAGGGAGAGAAGAGGGAAACTATAGGTGTTTAGTACATAGTAGGTAGGTACACATAGGTATGCTTTGAGCCATGTAAAGGTAGCAGCTGTGTAGCATAAAGGTATGCAATGAGTAAGAAGTCATGTGTGAGGCATGCTATAGGCAGTATGTAAACAGTTTATGGTTAGTATGTGCTATATGCATATATATATATACACACACACACATTGGAATACATAAATAGACAAACCATACAATTCGGGGGGGTTAGGGGCGTCCGGCGACTTTGTGTGTATATTGTATATATTTACATCAAAATGTATGTGTACACATATGTATGTATATGTACACATATGTATGTATATGTACATATGCGTATGTATATTGTATATACATATATTGCAACATTACATATAATATACTGTATCACATATTATAGATGATATATATATATACATGTAAGTATATATATACACATTAATTCTGAAGATATATATATATATATAGATTGAACATAATTATATCTTTTAAACACATACATATTGTGATTCATCATACTCATGCAGTACAACGATTAATGCTCTGGAATTTGAAGATTATGAAGGCTTTGGTGAGGAACTTGAAGCCTTCAACGTCATTTTGTTCATCACCTCTATCCACTATTTACTTGCTTCACCAATGTCGGGTGGGGGTCTGATGCTAAAAGATCTTGCTTGTCCCGTCGTTCGGACACATCTGCCCAGCGCTGTCTGTGTCTAAAATGACAAGTTGTCGGCGTTTGGAAAAAATCCGGATATCTGTGATCTTAGCCTGAGCAACAAAAGGCTGGGCTCAAGACTCAAGCTCAAGGGGCTCAAGCCTTTTCGAGTTCTCTTTTCCTTTCTTCTCCCTCTGTGCGGGGCGCCTCTCCCTTGCCCCCTCCCGGGAAGGCACCCTTCGCCAGGCTCTTCTACCACTGAGCAGCAGGGGGCGACCCTTGTCCGCTTTCCTTGGTTGGGGGTGACCCTTTCGGGGGGGGGCATGGTGCCTGCGCCGGGGACGCCTGTGGGCAGTGAGCGTCCCCGTCGCCGTCCGCCTGACCAAGATGGGCAGAGCATGGACATCGATGCCACGGCTGATGCTCCTGCCCGCCGGCGGGTGTTCTGCCCAGTCCAGGGGTGCCCCTGCGCTGATGACACTCGGGCTCGTGGCTGGCAAGATGACACCACTCTGCGTGCCCACATCGATGCTCACCTCAGTGGTGCCCTGGCTGGCCAAGTTCCTCCCGAGTGGCTTCGAGCTCGGGGGCGGCAACAATGCCCCGTTTGCGGCTTGAGTGTCGCTTCTCGCTTCGGCGTTCATCCAACCTGCCGTCCGGAAGCCCGCGCTGCAGCTCCGGGGCCTTCAGGGGCACAGCACACTGGCCCGGACGATGGCACTTTGCCAACATTGACGGACATCCAATGCAGCCATACGCCCACGCTTCGGCATGTGCCTGCCAGCGCTCGCTATGGCTGGGCACATGCTCTCACGCGAGCCCTTTCCGCTGTGGTGGAATATAATGATGACCGCGCCTGGGTGCACTTGTTCATGCTGCCTCAAGCAGTGCTTTGTGCTCCGCCCCGGGGCGGCCGGAAGCATAGTCGAGCAGCTGCAGCGTTCACCGTGGAGCGCCTTCAACGCTGGCAGGATGGTGAGAGGGCCACCTTGTGGGCCAGCAGGCCCCAGCCAAAGCGGCACCAGGGCAACCTGACCGATGAGCAAAAGCAAGAGTTTGCGACCAACCTGGCCCGCCACGGGTTTGACAAGAAGGCCTGCACAGCATTGCTGTCCCAAGGCCTGTGTGCACCCTCGGCTGACACAATCGCAGCCCTCCGAGCCCTTCACCCAGCTTCCCCAGATCCTGCTGTCCCAGCC
>Ga0126342_10008492_pt1 | contig 18415 bp, 9 predicted proteins | sample Cyp1metagenome_FD_92528 | JGI IMG/M metagenome (GOLD analysis project Ga0126342, IMG submission 92528) | Coral microbial communities from Lord Howe Island, Old Settlement Bay, Australia - Cyphastrea 1 metagenome | ecosystem: Host-associated > Invertebrates > Cnidaria > Coral ...
ATAGATAGATAGGTAGATAGATAGATAGATAGGTAGGTAGGTAGGTAGATAGTCAGAGAAAGAGAGAATAGTGAGAGAGATCAATCACCTTTCGATCCATGAGTGGCTTGGCTCTGCCATCCCTGATTCACAACAACCAACCTCTCCTTTAGGTTTCCTATTTTTGAAACTTCCGCCACCGCCTTGTGCGGTACTACTGGTATAATGTCATCTTCTCTTTAAGTAGTTTTTCTAGGGCTAAGTGTTGGGAGGTCTTGGAGTGAGGTTGGAGTTCAACCTGCCAACATTCTTGATAAAGTTTATCAAGAAGGTTTAGCAATGTTTAGCAATCTTCATTGAGAATTCTTCGTTTGAAGATTATTTCTACTTCTATGGAATTTGTTATTTCAGGACAACATGACAAAATGGACCTTAAACAACTCATTCTGTCTTCCAACTTACCCCGTAAAGCATTCACTCCACTACATATTGAAGGATGGTGTTATAGGTTATAGGGGTATCTATGAAAACGGACACGAATATTCAAGTTAGTAAAACCATTTCCTATCTTCAATCTTTTATATAGATTATGTTTTTGTCTCTTAATGATGCTTAATATTTGTTTAAGAAAATAGTTGTTGTTCTTCAATTTGTATCTGTATGTTTCTTCGGTGTAGTTTTCGTCATAGCTAAATCTTTCTTCCTTTAACTCTTCTATAATAAATCTATTTTTGTTTTGAATTTGACGCAGTGCTTTGTTGTTATGAAGTTTCAGCTGTTCGGGTGTCCCCAACAGAAACGATGAGATGTTCAACAGGGCAGACAGCTCAACATTTTTTGAATGGTTATTTACTGAATTATAAAGTAATATTATTTATTCAAGTAGTTTTTCTTTGGTTGAGTGTTGGGAGAACTTGGAGTGAGGTTTGAGTTCAACACTTCAAAAACTTTGGGAGTTTCTACAGGTGCCGTTACCGTTTGTTTTCCATCCTGAAGAATTTGAGACATTGACGAAAAAACGTGTTGTTATCAATTTTCATCTTACATCCATCAATTACCATATAGGGCATATTGCTATATCTTATATATTATAGTAGAATTACTTCAAGTATTTTTGGGTCTTGTGTTGGGTATTGTGGTGAACTTCTAATAGATTTTATGCCAGTTGTGTCTTATAGATTTTATGTCAGCGTCTCGTAGATTTTATGTTGCTTGAGCCTGAACAGTCTTATAGTATACAGTATATCAGGGTAAATGGTGCGGTAATGAGTCTGCTTATCCTTCAACCCCGTTCGCTCCTCTCTTACCGCACCACCCCTTATACCATAAACAAAGCGGAAAAGTATATTTACATATCTGTATATATACACTTTGGTGTACGCACGTGCACTGCGTGTTTTGGCGGCGCAGCACACCTCTCATTGGAGCAGTCGGCAAGCTGCTGACACATCTGTGCTATGGCCTTGTGCCAGTCAGCCCCGGGTGGCATGGGGTGGGTGCCACAATTGGGATTTGAGACAAAACCCTACAAAGTATGCACTCACTTTCACAAAAGTAACGCTTATACCTAAGCTCCAACTTTGGTGTACGCACGTGCACTGCGTGTTTTGGCGGCGCAGCACACCTCTCATTGGAGCAGTCGGCAAGCTGCTGACACATCTGTGCTATGGCCTTGTGCCAGTCAGCCCCAACCAAAAACTCCTTTCCACCTCAAAACTTCATCTGACATCCTCAACTCAACTGGTTCTGGCCTAAGCTCCACCTCCAAACTCTCAAATGTTTTTCAGGCGAACATCAGCCATCTTTCTGGACGCATTGGAAATGGTACCTCCATCCTCCAGGTACCTGTGGACTGCTGACGACGTCCACCTTCCAATGCGCTTGACGAGCTCAATGTCTCCTGTGGCTTGGTACAAAGCTGTTGCTCCTCCAATCCTCAAGCTGTGCGCCATATATCTGTCACCTTGTAGGCCTACTCCCTCTGCAGCCTTCTGAAGTAGGTGCTGAACTTCCAGCCTTTTCAGCACTGATCCTGACGCCCACCTGAAGAGCGGAAGGCAGCTCTCACCATGCCCTTTCTGGAATCGATTGGGCCAGATCTTTCTCATCCGCACCAACGCCTCCACTGGGCACAAATACCTTCTCCCTGTTGACTTCAAAGTTTTTGCATCACCGAAAGCCAGCTGGTCGACCTTCGTCTTGCGAAAGGTGAGTGTCACTTCTTCCGCCTCCTCTGCTGCTGGTCGGCCATTCTTGGAGAAGCGGAAGTCCTGTCCTCGAACCACCATTTCCATGTCCACTCCATTCGATTCTCCGAACTCCTTCGCTCTCAACATAAAAAACCAAGCTGTCGACAGGGCCGTGAAAACCATGACTGAGTCCGCATAGGTTGGGCCGGACCTTTCTCCTCCAAAGGCCCCGACAAGCTCCTCACCGAGCCACTCCAACATCTCTTGCGTAACGCCCAGTCTCCTTGGCCTTCTGGTCGTTGACCTCCTGTCCAAGCCGCCCAGCAAGATCCAGATTCGGTGCATGCCTTCTGTGATGTCTCCTGCGCCCACCCTCTTGTGAGCTGTCTTGATAGCAAAAAGGCTCTGCCTGATGGTGTTCGCCGAGGCACCCAACCAGCCAAGGTATCCAACGTAACCAAGCAAACGGTTTTCACGCTCAACCACATCTTGGTTTCTGTCCAGATATTCTGACAGCCATCCTTGGCGTCGGGCCCAAGCTTGCCACTTTGCCCAGGCGTTGGCATACGCCTTCTCAGTTGCCGGCGCCTTGTCGCCACACATATTTTCCTCCAGCCATTCATCGATCCTCTCCTTGACTTCTCCATGGAAGGGTCGAACTTGGAGACCCAGTGCTGTGACGAACTGCTTCGAGACCTTCTCTGCAACTTCAGAAGGGTCAGATTTCTTCCTTCTGCCTCCTGCTCTCCAAACTTCTGCCTCATCCTCTGACTCCTCAAGCATAGATAACCACCATGATTCGGCCCATCTGTAAACCACACGGTCCTCAAAGCTGTCGATTCGTCCCCCAGCATGCCTCCCAAACTCTCCTCTCTTCCATTTTCTCAGCCAAACCAAAATTTGGGCCAACGCCTCCGGGCCCTCCTGCTCTCTGCATCCACCTGCCCGAGCTGCGGCTTCCCCAAGCTTGCTCTCCACGACCTGGCCGGCGCACAGCAACAGAGCCGATGCCGTTCTGGTACCCGTAGCCCTGCAGCCTTCTGCGACCATGTAAGATGCATCCTTGTGCTTCTTGAGGTCGACCAAACTGCGTCCTTGAAGGACCCATATCTCCTCCACAGTGAGTTCTCGCATGTGTCCTGGCGGTCCCTTCCTGTCGAACATCAAAATTTCCTTTGCCCGATTGGTGACCTCATCAATCTTTGGCCACGGTGCTGGTCCATCAACTCCGTGACAAGTGAGCCGCTCAGCGTCTTCCATGAAGAAGTGGCCCACTGGGTTGGGAAGCATTCGGTCTCGAGGGATTCCGCTTTCCAACTCAAGCCGTACAGGTCTTCTCCAAACCATGTCCTCCCACGGCTTGGATTTCAACAGCGTCTGGACAGGCACTGGGGCGCCCACTTTCACCAAACTCTCATCCCATCCTTCCGGCAAAATGCCTTCTGTACTGATAAACATGCAACGGCGTCTCCTCGCCATAGCCTCGCCGAATTCCGTGGTCACGAACTCCACAATCGCATAGTTCCAGCCTCGTAGTTTGCACTTTCGTTCTCCGAGCTCCCAGGCAACCGCTCTGGGTCCCTCCACGACTGCAATCCAGGCTTTGACTTCATTCGCTGTGTCCATCACCTTGCAAAGCTGGCGGCCTTGGCTGTCCACACCAAGCGTAGCACATAGGATCAAAGGGCCTCCTTCTGCCTGACCGTCGATTTGGGCGCCAAGGTGTCCTGCAACCTCTTCAAAATCCTTCACTCTTCTACCAGCTGCCGACCATTCCATCACTCTGATCAGTGGCCAATCCACTCCAATCTCCTTCTGAAGCTGCCTCTGTACTCGCCGTTCACGAAGTTGCATCAACAGCCTTCTGTCCTGGTCGTCGGTTCCGTATAAGAAACACGGGCCGAAGAGCTCGGTGTCCTTGAGCGCCTGATGCACCTGGTCCTTCACGCTGACCTCGCTCCACCCTCGCTCCTGTTTGTACTTCTCGTACTCCTCATCCGTGCAACGAGTGATGAAGTCGGCGTCCACGTTGTGGTATGTTCTCCACCAGCCAGACAGGATTTGACAACCCCACCGCATTTCGATCATGTTCACCACCCGGACCAAAATGCGTCCGCCTCTCACCCGGCTACGTCGGGTATTCAACCAGTGTTTGACGATCACATTGTCCCCCGCGTAAATGACCACACGTCCTTTCCACGCTGGGCCCATTGCACACGCAAATGCCACAAAGGACAACATCTCGCCCAAATGGATGACGACCTCGTCCTCCTCTGACTGGGTCTCCACATCGGTGAGCACCTTCTCGATCCACGGCTTCAAGGAGGAAAACTTCTCACGAAAAACCTGACCATTCTTCCAATCAATGGCACCCAACATGTGTGGAGTGGAGTCGGATGAGACAAAGACAACATCGCTCCATTCCTGTGGTAAAGCCAGACGTTCCATGGGCGGCAGCATCCTCCTCAGGGTCGTAGCGAATAGCAAGTCCCATTGGTCTGTCCTTGCACTCAGCCACCTGCACACTTCGAAGAGCTCCCACAGATCCTCCCAAGCTTTCTGTGTCTCCCAACTCGGGGTGCCATCGCCTTTCAGGTTGACCTCAACCGGCTGCCCCGTTCCATCCACGCAAGAACTTGTCCGCCGCCTTAAGCTCATTGGCCAGCCCTTGCACAATGGACGCCCATCCGGTCATGATGCCTCTGAATTGCTGCATCTGCTTGAGCGTGATGTGGTAGCACCCGAAGTCGAAGCACGCCTCCGACAATAGGACTGCTCCTTTGGTGATCCTCCTTTCCGGCAACATGGCCTTCTCGGTGTCCGTCTCCATGATCACTCCCCACACAGTCTGCGAAGTGCGGAACATACCTTCTACGCCATCCTTGTCCTGGTTGATGGCCTTGTCGCCCAGCATCTTCCTCACTCCGTCCTCAAACACTTCCGCACTAACCCAGGGTCTGTAGCCGATCCAGGGTTCGATGAGAATGCAGTCATCGACCAACACCTTCGCGTCAAAGCCCAAATTGAGGTCCCTCCTCGGATCCATAGGTCGGTGCCCTCGATGGTACTCCTCCGTGGCTCTGCCCCACATGGTCCACTCTCCGGGTGATCCTGAAAACCCGAAACTGGAGACAAGGTAGATGACCGTGATGTCGCCCTTCGTCGGCGAGGTTGCTCCTTTGTAGTCTTCTCCAAAGGCTCGGTCAGGTTGCCATGGCAAATCCCCAGCGAAGAGCTCGACGTCGCAAGGTGCTACCCAGATAAGCCTGAATGCTCCCGCAATGTCATTCTTTGACATTAGGATCGGCACACCTGGGTAGCGGCTTTTCATCCACATCACCCTTCGAGCCACTTGGACATGCATCGGTTGAAGTGCAGGTGGGTGCCAAAACTTTGATGTCCCTTGGTTGATCGTCCTCTGATCGTGCACGATGCGCTTTTCCTTGCTGATGGACCGGTCAGGGAGAAGCTTGTCGACTGCCTCAAAAGGTGAAGAGACCGTGGTACTCAGCTCCTCTAGCTCTCCATCGACAACCAACGCTCTGTGCTTCTTCACGTCCTTGGCGACCTGGTGATAGACCTGATCCACATTGCGTCGCGCATTCGGGTGGAGCTTTGCCTTCACTCTGTGCCGGCTCCCGACATACCGTGCTGGCATGCCCTCCTTCCGGATTGACCTGAGGTACTGCAGCAGATCCGGGTGAAGCACCTCCTCAAACTCCTCTCGATCTATGCCGCTGAGGTTCATCAAGCCCTTGTCTTCCCGGACATGCCACAGGCTCTCTGCCGCCTTCTCGACACTGCCCGCGCTTCGAACCAACCTGTTGCCCTTGTCCACCAAACTCTGCCATCCCAGGACTGTGTTGTCAAATTCCTTGTCAACGCTCTCCACATAGGACAGCGCTGCATCATAGGCTTCGGCCGATGGGGCCAAGTACACATACTCACTGCCCTTATCCCGCTTGTGGTCTGTGCCCTTTCCATCCTGATTGTGGTCTGTGGCTCCATCCGCCGCCTCACCTGCCTTGTGGTCTGTGGCAACCGCGCCTCTGTGGTCTGTGGCATTGGGTTCGGTGGCACCTGCTCCTCTGCGGCCCGTGGCCTCCTCATTTGAAGTCCCCGGATCTCTATGCTCTGCGTCCTCAGGTTCCGTGGCCTCTGCCCCTTCCGGATCGGGTGCATCTGCATCCTCATCATCGGGGGAGTAATCATTGAAGTCATCAGGGTCTCCATCCCCGGCCTGTTGCTCATCAGGCCCACCAAGCAGCTTGAAGAAGGTGAAACCACACCACTCTCCATAACCGACATTGACCTCCCCAGCAGTCCGCCAGTTGTCGTCAATCACAACTCTGATATTCTGTTGGTTGACCAAAACCGTCCTCCTGTCATTCTTCAAGCAAGACAGAGGGAAAGGAAGCTCGCTCTGTTGCGGTACATAAAGGTGTCTCCTCTTTCTTGCGTGCACTCTCACACGCTTGTAGGGTCGGTTGTAGATCACCTTCCAGAAGTCGCTCACCTCAGGGTCTCCTGTAGCTTGATAGGCCCCACTCCTCGAGCTCACCTGCGCACTCTCCTCTACGTCAAGGTCTCTGCTCCTTCTGGAGCACGTAGACAGTGCACCCTCACTCTCGGACTCAAGGCCGATGTCGTTCCTGTCAGTTTCCTCCCCAGAGGATCCATGACTCCTGTCTGACCTGCCATCTCCTTCGTGCCGACTCCTTCCGGTGGCTTCACCTTCAGCACCCTCGTCCTCCTCAAGGTCCCCTGGGTGGGGAACAACCTCATCCAAAAACTGCTCGATGGTCTCGTTCGGAGGAAGAGGGTCCTCGACACTGGTGTCCTCTGAGTCGTCCTGTTGCTCATGGCTCGTCTCCTTCCCTAACCTCCCGGTTCGCCTCAGCCTTTCTAGGTCTTCTTCCTCGCAAGCAAACTCCAGAAACTCTTTGGTGTCCTCGTCGAGGTCCTCATATACATTGCGGTTTCCTCCTCTTCCTGCATCATGTGAACCCTTTGCCGGTCCTCCGCTCTCTTCATCATCACGTCCCCTTTTGCCTCCAGCGTGCACATCCTTCTCCCGGGGTTGCTGTGGTGTAAAAAACCTCCCCCCCCCAAAGAAGATTGCAAAGCCGACCGTGGTGACAAACTCCCATGCATAGGCCCCAGCTTCCGTACATCTCGTCACTGTTTGGCCTTGCCTTTGCCCTCGTAGACCAACGTGTCGGTGTTTGGAACTCAAGCCAGGACATTGACGAAGAAGAACCTGTCGAAGCGGCCAATGTTTGGGAAAAACCAACCTGGTCTTGTGCACATAGAATGCCGTGGGGTCGTCCGGAGGGCCCAGCCCAAAGGGGCACATCGGGAAGTCGATGTAGTCGACATCTTCTCTGCTCAACACCCGGCGCCAGGCTGGTAGATCCCATTGTTTCGGGTACCGACCACTTGCCGCCGTTGACTCGCAGATGGGAAATTGGCCATGATCCAAGGCCTCCTCAAAGAGCTCCGCCGAGAACGTAGACAACGTATTGCCCTCCTGCTCCCTTTGGCCAAGCGGTCCTTCGCCTGTGCCTTCTGGTTGAGCAAACGTCCGTGTTCCTCCGTTTTCAAGTTGCCAATCACAAAAGCTGGTGCATGGGGCAGCAATCCACCACACGTTTGCGTCACCGTGCTTTGACTTGTCTTTGACCTTCTGCCTCACATCCTCCTTGAGCAAGTCATGCTCCCTCCTGTAACCTTTCTTGTGATGAGGGTCGGTGTACACTTCAATCGGTTCCAAAGCTACCCCATTTCTTCTCCAGCCTTCTGTTATCCTGCCAGTACCTGCAAACACCTCCTGCAACACCAGGCCATTGGAGGTACTCGATGACGACACCGGTGCAACTCCTCTCAAGACTTGTGTCTCATCCTGACCTTGCGGGCCCATCGTCGCTATCATGGCAAGGCAGCTCTTGGGACGACACAGTGGCGCTTCTCCTGCCTTCCTCATGGCGCCCTTGCACAACCGGCAGTGAAGGCGTCCTGGTGCTGTCCGAGGTTGATCATGTCTGGAGTGCCAGAAGAAAGTGAAGCCAAACGCAGGTGTTGCTGTATGCTCCTCATCATCCAAGAAGGCCGTCACATCCACATTCTCCGGAGGCTCCAAGACAACCATATGGCCTTTCCAAATGAGGACAGGGATCGTCCATCCTCCTGGTGCCCATTGGCTGCCCACCACGCTCTCGACCAGCAAGCCTCCTTTGAAGTCTGTTCTGAAGACAACAATCCTTGCCTCTTGTAGATCGGCGACCGGAAACATAGCCAAGCACCGGAAATCCTTCTCATGGTGGGCGGTCACGAGGTCATGGACGTAGATCCTAGCCTCATGTTCGACTGCCGAGACCATCTCCTCTGGCTCACCCAAACTGACCGCAGCTTCTGCAGCAAGGCGGGTCTGTTCCAACCTGATCCTCTGCGCGACCTGTTGGGCCTCTCCCATGCCAGGCCATCTGCCATACTGTTTCTTGAAGACAGCTGCCGCCAAGGTCGAAGTAACGCACTGACGCTTCTCCTTCACGGGCTCTGGCAACTTCAGCAGAGCGGCCAGCTCTTCTGTCATATAGACTTCTTCCTTGTAGTCCAAGAACTTCCACTCACTGCCGTCGAGATAGAGCTTCCCTTCTCCAGGTCCTCCGCCACTCCAAACAGCATCCTGCACTGTTAGGCGTGAGGATCCCGCCTTCGGCCCTCTGTCCTCCTCCAACAGGTCGGCGGCCTCCTTGGCAAGCTCCCCCAACCCATATGTCGCCATTTCAATGAGGACTTGATCGTAGTGAAGAGCTGGATCTCGCGCGACACGTGCAGCAGCCCAGGCGTATAGGTCGTCCGATGCCCCTTCAAGTCTCTTCAAAACCGGATTCCCTGCTAGCCTCTGGGCTTCCTTCACCAGACGGTGTGCCTCTTCTGGGGCGCTCTGTCCTTGTTGACCTGCATGTTGTTTGTCGGGTCGCATGCCCTCATTGCCCCAGTCTTTGGGTGGCCCTTCAACCAAAGCCTTCACATCCTCGGCCTCAGTATAGTCGACCTTGAACTCCTCTGGTGGCTCCCAAAACCTGACCGTCTTCTCAACCATTCCACCTGCCTTCGACCCGACGTCCTCCTGATCCTCAGCTGGCTTGCTCTCACCATTGCCCTGGCCTTGGCCTGCTTTGGTGGTTCTGCGCTTTCCATCCTGAATTTTGTCACCTTTGTCCTTCTCAACCTTGGTGCGAAGGTCCTTGATCTTGACGCCAACGCTCTCCTTTGTCTCTGCCTTCATCCTCTTAAGACCGCCCCTCTTGAGCAACTGCATCTGCACGGCTGGATCCAACGCTTCAAAGGGGCCCCTCAAACCATCATGTGACCTCTGGCATGACTGGGTCTGACACCCGATGTGGCATAGGTTTCCCCAGCATAGAAGATTTCCGCTCCTGTCCAACGGGGCTCTCTCTTTGGCTCTGTTCACCTCCTCGGTGGTCAGCTTCGGGCCCCACAGGTTCTTCAAGGTGAGCTTGTCGATGTCTGTCCCTCCAGCAGCTGCATTGGGAACTTGAGCTTGTGGTCGATCTCGCCTCTGTCCTCCTTGCCACGTGAGGTGCCACAAGAGTCGTTCTTGCCGTCTTTCGATCCTGGGCAACACCTCCTCCTGAAACCATGACCCAGGGCGTTGAAGATCAAAAACGCTCGGCATCACCAGCCAGGCTTGACCATCCGGTCCAGGTAGGAGTGCGTGGAACTTCAGCTCGGCCAACGTCATGGTCTCCCTTCCTACCTCCTTCTTCAGCTTCCTCAGGATATCCTTGAAGTCCTCCATGCACCGCCAATGGAGTTCTTCCCAAAGATCCATGACAACTGCCAACGGCCACCGATGGGGTGAACTCAAGTGCCACTCTGAAAGAAGCTCCAAGGCGTTGGTCCTCACTGCCCTCCATTCGGATCCATAGACCAAACACCAAACATCCGTTTGCCTCCTGACCCTGGCCACCCATTCATCAAACCTGGTTGGGACAGGTGGGCGCTGCTCCGAAGTGCTCTTTGCTCCTCGTGCCTCCGAAGCAAACTGGTCCAGCTCCGCGTCAGTGTAGCCAATGAAGTCCGCAGCCGAAAGAGCGTGGCGTTCGTGCACGCCCCAAAAGGGTCCGGCCAGACCGATTGCAAGCCGTTGCGTCATCTTCTGACGAAACCCCGCCGTCCTGAGTCTGGTGGCCGCCCCAACCTGGGCTGCAATCAAACCGTTGGCCAAGGCCTGCCCATGCTCCCCTTCTCCAACCTTCACTTCATACTGTCCGCAGGCCCTCATCAAAAACACCAGCTCCTCCGACTGTTTTCCAAGACCTTTCAAAGTTCCAGGGGGTTGCGACCCTCCACCTTCTGCTTGATGTCGGACAAGGCTGGCCAATTCAGCAGTCTGACTTTGTAAAGCCTTCGCGATCTGCTCCACCGGCTCTACCGTCCTCTCGGTAGCTTCGCCAGCTCCTGCCTTACGGTCTCCGGGTTGATAAAGTCCAGGCGGCAAAATCCTCAGCTCCTTGGGCTTGGCCTCCTGCACACTCGATGGCGGGGTGTCGAAGCTCCTCTCCGCGGCTACCGGCTTCTCCTCATACCTTTCCCCGCCCGGGTCTGGAACAGGGGCTGTGAAGGATGGTGGAATTGGTGGAGGGCACTGGCGAGCATCTGCACTTGACTGTGGTGATGTCAAGAAACTCCAATCCGACTCCTGCTTCTCACCTGGTGTGCTCCCATCCTTGACCTCCTTCTTCCACTTGTTGATGAACCTGGTCAGGCCCCTCTGGCCTTTGGCTTGCTCGCACTCGGCCTCCTCAATAAGCCTTCTCACAACATCCTGGTCTGTCATCAACCTCTCTCTCGCCAATCTTCTCCTCACATGCTCCTCTTTCACGCCGTCAGCCTTTCCTTCTGCAAACCATTCCATGAACGCCTCCAGCAACTTGACCTCGGCCTCAGATCCCGGCGAGCTAAGCATCTCAATCCTGGCAAGGCTCCGTTGAATGTTGGATCTTGGGGTGTGACCAGGAGATCTGGTGGAAGCCCTTTTTCGCTGCCTGCGACTGTCGGCAGCGTCAGCGGCCTCATCCAACAAGGTCCTAACCTTCGAAGGACCGTTTTCCTCATCATCCTCATCATCTGCTTCTTGATCCATACCTCGCGCAGCCTCGCCCTTCGCTGGTCTGGCCCTCGATCTTGACCGTGAGCGTCGGGTAGGTGTATCCTCCTCCACTTCAGCCCGATCTGAGTGATGGGCTTTGCACATACGCACACCAAAGCGGAGTTGGGTTCCAACATGGTTACAATCAACATTACCACATTTGGACGGATACCGTTTTGTGAGATAGTGAGTTGCATGCTTGGGACAAAGGAAAATTCCACCATCTACACTGTCTTCGGCTAAAGCTTGGTGAAACTCGGATCCTACGGCTGTACAACGTGAATCAGCTAAGAACTGTACACCATCGGCCGTCTTCCATGACACTCGACTGGCGCAACAGAGATGTTCCTCAGTTTCGGATTCAGATGCGTACTCTCTGATGCGGGTGACGACATCGGCGACCGTCTGCTTTCCTTTCGGCAGGATCCAACGCCAAATGCCTCTTGTAGCTTCCATCGCACCCTGATGTGAATGAGCCACCTGGAACTTCTCCGGGTTGAAGCGACGTACGACGCCATACTCAGTGAAGTGCTCCCCCACCTCTTCTCCGCAGACCACATTGCGGCAAAGGTGAACCTTGTCAACGGCGGAGATCCGTCTAACCAAACCAGGTGATCCACGTGCTGTGTCAGCTTCGACAGGCAAGAAAAGTCCATGTGTCCGGATGTTCTGAACATCGCTCCCGACATTAAAGACAGCTACCTCGTCTCCACGCCTCACCACCACCTGTTTGGAAGCATCCCCTGTCCTCTTGAAGCCACGTAAGACCGAGGTCTCCGGCACCACTCCCGTTCCAGGGCCGTGGAACTCCACGTCCGCAGCTTCTGGAGCCCCTCCAGCAAAACGATGCATGTGAAAAATCAGTGTCCCTACCAGTCGTAAAACTCTTCTGCAAACCCAAATCACCGCCATCACACATGCAACGATGATTGACACCACAGGGTAGCCAACAGCCCAAATGTAATGTGCAACAAGGCAAGCTACAAAGAGTGCACTTATCTGCAGAAGCCTACGACAACCTGACCTGACACCCTGCCATGCGTTTCCGAAGATGGCCCAGCCTAAGAATCCCACCAAGGTGTCTATGACCAGCCACAAATTGAAACCGACCTCCACCTTGGGTACCTCAATGCGCTCCGCCCAACTCTGGGCATCAGCAAAAGCTCGGCCGCCCCAGTCCTTCCACTGACCAGTCGCCTCAGTCATCTCCAGCCAGCGCTCCCAGAACTTCTCCCAGGACGTCTCAGGCGGTGGAGCTGCAGTCGTGTTCCCCTTGAACCACCATCCATCGCTGTGGTCACAAAGGAGCCCAGCTAAAACGATCAAGCGCAGCATGGGGGCTATGGGAACCCCACACTGCCACAATTGGGATTTGAGACAAAACCCTACAAAGTATGCACTCACTTTCACAAAAGTAACGCTTATACCTAAGCTCCAACATATTATATCTTACTGACCTATAATTACAAACAGTCCCACCCCATCTCTCCACTGCTCCGCACGCTCCACGCTCTGGTTGAAGTCATCGCCAAGAGTCAAGCTCTGAAGACTGCTTTGGCAGGTTCACGTTTTCCAAGGTCTGGACAAAATAGATGGTATATATGTTTAAGATGTTGTGTATGACATATGTGTATACATGATATATTGATAAGATACTAACAGAAACCCTTCTCCTCTTTAGTCTTCAAATCCTGTTGAACCTCAATGATGAACTCTTCAAAGTGTCATCAAAACCTCAAGTCGGGCAATGAGAAATGCAATCAAAGGCTGTCAGGGTGAAAAAAATGTCACGGCGGAAAGGGGAATGAAGGTCATCTCCAACAGTCAAACACGCAAAAACACTTGAAACATTTTTTCACCTCAAAAGCGGTCTTGCTGGTTTTTCTGGCAACCTGTACTGGTGTTGCTTCTGCTCCGAAATTGGACTTGGAAATGGTGCTTTTCTGGGATTGGAAATGGTGCTTTTCTGGGATTGGAAATGGTGCTTTTCTAGGACCGGAAATGGTACATTTACAGTCCATCGTCTCCAAGTCCTCTGCTTGAATTGACCCGTTCTTTCTCTTTCTGGGTCTTTGCTTTATCTACAGCATCAATGAACTTAGACCAACTGATGCTACCAGACCATCATCTGCGAGAAACTCAGTAAGCAGATGCTGAATTGACAATGGCATTGCTTTGGATGCCAAACTGTGCTGATGCTAAAGTTCTTTCAATGACCTAACATCATTGAAAAAGCAGAGGTCGGACATATACCGACAACGGTCTGGCACTTTGGTGCTGACAACCGTGATTTTCAAAAGTTTTTCCCAAATCTGGAATATTCAAGCCACTTAGGATTTCCCCAAGGCTAATGGACTGGGTCTTCACCACAAGAAGCAACTTAGCCACCTTATCCGCAATGGTCGTGATGACTGGACTTGCATTTGGATTTGCCTGAAGCCTCATTGACGAAGTTCCTAGAGCATCTTCTAAAAGATTCAATGCCTCATCCTTGTTCTTGACATTGGCAGTGATGTTGGTGTTGGCAGTCTTGGATGGATTGGGTGAATGAGCCCTCTTTCTACCTCCCATCAATCCACTCAACTTGAAAAAGACCGTGGTGCCATCAACAACACCATTCTGAGCGAAGGTGAGGTTTGGATGAATGACCTGTGTATAGTTGGGGTCGTTGTAGAAGACTTGGTCGTTCTTGGCAATCCACCATCGGTCAAAGACTAAGCCACGCAACATTCCAAACTTCCAAGTGATTTCACACCTGAAACTGACCGAGCCTTTCTTTCCATACTTCTTTTTGGTGATGACGATGTCCTGACTGACATCCACTGTTAGTACTTTGGAATTGTCAAACAAAGAAAAGCCACCACCGTCTCCACCATCGCTTTCATCACTGCTGTCATCATCGTCGTCTCCTCCATCACCTCCATCACCTCCATCACCTCCATCACCTCCATCACCACCTCCTTTCTGGAAATAGTCATCGCCCTTTTCATCACGAGGTGGCTTTTCATCTGAAGCCAAGTAGCTCAAAGAAACACTACCCAGCTTTTGGTCTCATAGAACTCAATGAACTCTTCGGTGTAGCCATTGCCATCAATGAATTCAACCATCACTGATTGCTGACGTTTCATCCGCTGTGTCCAATGCTCCTTAACCAAACGCTTCTCGGACTCAAACTTCGTCAAGACAAAAAAGGCTTCCGGCGAATTGATTTGCAAAATGCCTACGGATTGAAACGAAATGAAGATGGATGCTTACAGACAAAAAACTGTGCCTACTTTCAACTACATACATCTGAGAAGTGGAACTGTCAAGCAACGGCAAACTGATTGAATGAAAATGTCTCAGTAAGAGCGTTCTTAACGAGTTTTTTTCATCAAAATGTATCGTACGTCAATGCTTCAAGTCCCTCCCGCATCCCTACAGCACCACAGATTTGGACTTATGAGCCACTCTCAATCAACACAGCTGTAAAAGTTTGGAGTAGATAAGCCATATATTTTGAGAGGATGTTTCAGCGCTCATTTCCGTCCAAGGGTGCTATTTGAAAGCTGAAGATGCTTTACAAGGTCTCAGGTTCGTCATCTCCGTCATCCGACTCAGCGTCATCTGTGGCTTCTGTGTCGTTGCCATCCTGGTCAGACAGCACACTGCTAATCACATCGTCAATATCCATAGGAGCAGGCAAAGGAATGGTGCCATATCCCTCGGTGTTGGTGTTGGAGGAATTGTTGATGGCACCGCTGGGAGCAACCATATCCCACTCAAGCATCATTCCACCATGGCACCCAATCTTCAGCAAAGTGCGACATGGTTTTTCGGTCAAAACATCACCACCAAAGCCTGGAACACGAATGCGAATGGAAGAGTTTGCCTTGCGGGTCATTCCAAGATGCTGACCCAACATCTGACGAAGCAACCCAATCGTTTTTCCGAGCTTGATGTTGATGGTGGTGATCTGACCTTCACGACGCAGGTGAATGCCAGCATCAGCATCACGCTCTTCTTGGCGACGCTTCTTGTCCTCCTCTGCCTTGGATTTTGCCTTGGCTTTGGTCTGCTCCTTGGATGCCTCTTTCTTCAAATCCTTGGACTTGTCATGAACCATCTTCATCTTCGCCAAGGCATCTTTGGCAATCTCCTTGAACTTACCCTCATACTTCTCCATCTCATCCAAGTCCATATTCAAAAGACGCGCTGCCAACTCTTCAATGGAAAGGTCGGTGCTGGAACCAGCCATGGGGTCTTGCACCACATCATCCTCCTCCACGTTGCGAACCACCTTCTTGGGCGCCATAGGTGCAACACGAGTGAGAGCACATGGAACCGACTTGAGTGAGTCAAAATGCTGAATGAAAAAAGAATGAGTTTCAATCTCCAAACTCCATCAATGAAATGATGACAGTGTCTTCTCAAAGCCACAATCTTTCGCAAACATCTTCCACTCTGTCTTTCCCACTTTGATGTTCCAGCAATCTGGGAAACCCGACGTATTCAAAGAACATCACGATGTCCAAGAAGCGGGGCGAACGGCGGTTGGAAAAAATATAGCCCCAAATTAATGAATAAACCTAAACAATTATCCCCCTCATCTTAAACCAAACATTATCATATCAACCTCAACAACAATTATGACCTAACAATTTGAACAAGATTAAACAAAAACTATGATATAAACTATGATGAGAAACAGATGAGATGAGATGAATGTATATGATGAAAAACAAATAAGATTAACATGAAACTTTGCTGTATGATGATATTGGTGAAAATGAATGTACTAATGATGATGATGAATAACCCTATACCCCCAGAACCCCCTATTATACATTTTTCCCCAGAGGCTTGCAACGCCAACGCCTGCGATGAAGCCACGTGCTGCGTCACCCAACGGCAGCTCCGCCGGCGCCGACGGCAACGGCGTCGACAGCAGCGCCGAGGGCAAGGTTTGATAGGTTTGGACGTTGCCTCGCCGAATGCAACGCCCGGAGACAACGCTTTTATCAATACAGAGAACTGGGTGGAAAGTGTCTGCTTAATGAGGGATTAAATATGATTAGATGATTAATGAATTTATTTACTATGAAAAACATCTATTAAAATCTAGTAAACATTTTGGATCACTTAGTTCATCCCAATCTGATCTACTGGTATGTTGTGCCTTTGGATAATCCATTCCCCCCGTTCCCAGAGTCACCATGGTCGATGTGGATTTACGCACATTTGGGAAAATAGAATGAAATATCATCGAATTGACAGTTGCGATGCATAGATGAGTTTCCTGTTAAAGATATACGGATTTCCATGAATCATGTGGTTTGTGTAAAGGAGGCATGTCTGACTTTGTCCTTGTTGACAGCGTTCTACATTGGTTGCCTCTGCGTATTTTTACTGTTTTCCCGTTCCGCAAAGATGGACATGTTAACATTAAACATGTCAAAACCGACCAAGAAACACAGTGCGAGTGTGGTGCTGGCAGACTGGGCCAACCAGCGATTTATATGGAGTTTGTCCAACAGTAAGTTTCCGCGATACCCCAAAATTCATCACCTGCCCCATTTACCCACAATTAATCCCTTCCCAATAATGTCAAACAGCCCACAGGAACGACGGTTTAGTAACTAGGGGATTCATAGTGATACTGTACATATTTGGGTCATTTTGGGGACTTAGGGAGTGTTTCATATTCGGGAGATGTGATTACCAGCATGTCTGGGCAAAGTCGTTCCGTGTACAAGGTTGATGGAAGGGGTGAGGTATGATGACTGAACAGAAGCGGGTGGAATTTCGTTCGACATAACACATCATCCATGTATAGCATTTCCCCCAAATCATCTGTTCCTATCAATAAATATACCACCAGTCACCGGGAAAAAGATGGAACGAAGCATGGCCCTGCATGGCAGGAGATCACGTTCTTGCAAGGAAACGGTGATGGGTTTGTGGAACGAGAGGAAGAAGAGGGAGGAGATGAGTTGTAGATATCTGGGTTTCTACAAGAGGTTTCCACCGAACCACATTTTGGGGATGAATGTCACCTGGTGATTTCATTTGTTTGGAAGCATCTGGAAACCCTGCTCTACGACTTGTCCATTAGAATAGCCTCAGCTTAGGCCTTCTTTCAGTGGTGGCCAAAGATGCTCCTGTCTGCAAAGACCAAGATGATGTGCTTTTCGGGTTTTAACGGTTCCACGTTTTCACATCTTGGCGTGCTTGAGACTAGCACTGTTGTCTCAGCACTGCTGTCTCAGCATCTTCATGGGATCTCGCTAATAGGATTCCCCTGCTGGTATGAATGAACCTCAAACCACACAGATTGTAGTATTATTTGCACCATTTAAACATTCAAGCACATTGTTGGCACTTCGTTGTGGGCAGCATTGTTGTGGTGGACGTGCGCCAATTTGCACAGCGAACCAGAACCAGCCTGAACTTTGTTCGGGGACAAACACTCCAGCTCAGTTTTCAGGGCCAAATTAGCCTGGTAGTCGGTCTAGTGACTAGTGATACAATTCGGTTCAAGACCGCCTGAGATTGTCAATGTGCAGTCTATAGAGTTCCCATTCCCGGCCAGACTGTCAATGTGCAGTCTATAGAGTTCCCATTCCCGGCCAGACTGTCAATGTGCAGTCTATAGAGTTCCCATTCCCGGCCAGACTGTCAATGTGCAGTGTAACCTTTTCTCTCAAAAATGAGCAATTTTCTTGGGGTCTGTGTCACTTGCTGGGAAGGTCTTAGGGTCTTCAAATTGGCCAGTCCATTCAAACCGTGGCGGCGGCTGTGGCAGCGGCTCTGGCAGCAGCTGTGGCGGTGTGCGGGTTGGCTCGTTTGACGAGGGATTGGAGGTCCTGTGACAGTGAGCAGGCTTGGAATGAGGAAGAAGCATCAAGAAGTGGAAGATATGGTATGATATGGTGCTATGATTATATACCATTTATAAATAATTATATACCAGTAGTACCGCACAAGGCGGTGGCGGAAGTTTCAAAAATAGGAAACCTATAGGAGAGATTGGTTGTTGTGAATCAGGGATGGCAGAGCGAAGCCACTGATGGACCGAAAGGTGGTTGAG
>Ga0126342_10008493_pt1 | contig 18415 bp, 14 predicted proteins | sample Cyp1metagenome_FD_92528 | JGI IMG/M metagenome (GOLD analysis project Ga0126342, IMG submission 92528) | Coral microbial communities from Lord Howe Island, Old Settlement Bay, Australia - Cyphastrea 1 metagenome | ecosystem: Host-associated > Invertebrates > Cnidaria > Coral ...
CACATCAACACACCAGCAGCGTACCATGTGTACACATGAACACCAACGTTGACACACCCCACCCCACCCCACCCCACCCCACCCCACATGTTAAAATTCCGGGCAAACCCCCCCGGTAGACCCGACATGTTGTAACCCCATTACCAGAAATTGTAAACTCCATGGCTGATCTATAGTTGAGTTCCAGGGCCATGAGAATTTCTCAACATCAGTTCGATGATTTTCCGAGCTAGAAACCTCCATTTAGTTCGTTGCCGTGTTGATTATCGCAGGGCCTATAGTTAGAAAAAATGCAGTCATGTCCCACATCTGTGGCATTCGGGCATTCTGGTTTTGAATAAACATGACCCATGGCCGCCATAGCCGAGTTCGCCATGGCTAATGGGTTTGGTTTTCAGTCAAAACATGACTAATGTATACTAATGTTTCGTCCTGATTAGTGTGAGGGCCCCCCCGAAAAACACTAGCTATACCCTCTTTTTGGGATGCCAAAAAGTTGTTCCCGAGGAAAAAACAACGCACTTAAGTAAGGATTTCAATTGGCTACAATTGACATCTAATTAAAATCAATTGGCAAAGCGTTTAATAAGCGGTCTGATTCTTTTTGGAAAGGCTTGGACTTTGAACTTGGCAATTGCTTTTGTAAAAGGCGTTTCTTTCTTCTCTTGGCTCCAGGAGCAGCTCTGGAAAAAACCTACGAAAAAACTGAACTGGACCCTCTCATGGCCCATTGCCTTGGAAATTTGTGGAAAAACTGTTCTTTAATAAGGGTTTAGTAAGCGGTCTGATTCTTTTAAGGGACAGGGAGACAACCAAGATTTTTTCCAGCAAAAATGTTCAATTATTTTTTTACACACATTTTTTTGGACCAAAAAAAACATGCCCCCCAAGATTTCTTGACAATAGCGCAAACAATGCATGGGTTCAGAATAATTTGGGAAATGTTTGGCACAATAGCAAACCTAGTCACTAATCAGGATACAACATTAGTCGAAGCCAATTTGTTCACAAGTATCAATTGATATATTTTGAAATCTTTTTTCGCTGCTTATGTTCGATTGAAAAAAATGGAAAATTGCTTCCACCTCTTTCCACCAAGGCTTGAGAAACTTCAGGATCTATGGCCTCCGATTCGTGACTCCTTTCGACGCGGGAATATGACCTTTGCGCCCAAGAATGATACAACCACTGGTTGAGCAAGTGAGAAATGTGGACTCTGGTTGACCCAAAGATGACCAGTTGGATTACTTTAAAGGGAACAGAACATCTACGTAATTTTTTTCAGCGTCGGAACATGGCGGAATGATTTGTTAATCCGCAATCCTCTTCTCAACCAGCAGTACCAGCAACATGCTCAAGCAGGCTGCATTTTGAGAACATCAGGATCAACTAACATAGCTATGTTTTCAATCACAATAGGCATACATATGCATACATGATTTACCTATCATAAACATGTTTTTTTTTGCCATAGCTATGTTAGTTTTCAAAAGGATAACTCTTTCTTGTTGGAATACCTCACCGTGGCCAGAGCTTCGTCAATTTTTTTGGGCCAGGAGTTTGGACCATTTTGGACCGTAGGGTAGCTAGGGAGCGTATGACGAAATCAGATAATCTTTAGTCGTTAATATAAGGTGATATAAGTTTATCTAAGTTAATATAAGTTGATATATAACTTCTTATGGATATAAAGTTGTTGACCGAAGAATGAAAGCAGCGGAAAGTATCCAAATTCCTTGCAATTTTTCCTCAGTCTGCTCAAGTTCCTCTTGAGATAATGATTGAGCGCTAGAAAAAGACGCGTCGCCTGCCAAGAACTGGGTCGTTTGTTCCATGAGTCTCCAATTGGTGCTTTGAAATCTGAGGTCGGAAATCTGAGGCTTCATAGATGCCTTTCAAATCCAAAAATCCAATGGCTTCTCATATTTTGTTGCCATGTCTGGACAAAGCATGAAACAAGACTTTTTATTTTATAGATACCTGGAGTGATGATTTTGTCAGGAGACTGTGGGCGATTCCATCGGCTACAAAATCAGTGGCGATAGCAAAGTCCGTGTGGAAGCTTAGATTCATCATCTATCACCGTCCCACGACGTCGGGCAGAATGGTGGCAGTTTACGCCTCAAGTTTTACCCTGCTTGGTACGTTGGTGATCACCACAAAACACCATGGCTGACCCACAAAATAGCTGGGCATGGGTCGAAAGTAGATATCTCATCCACTTTGATGGACGATGGAGTGAGGGTCTACTCAGTCTACTTGTTCAGTTCGGAGAATGTCCTCCAGTATTCCAGTATTGTCACTGTGGTTGCTTGTACCTGAATAGCATGGGTTTGATCCCTTTAGCTCTAACTCCCTGGCCACAGATGTCCATCAGAGCAGTTCCCCCAAATGACAGACATCTGGTTTTGTTTTCATCCTGGTCACTTGGTATGTTTTTCACAATGATGCCTGGCGGACTATGAAACCCTACTTGGTGCGGATGGGGATTGGGTTTCAGGAAGAAAATCCTGGGTTATCCCAAACTGACAACTGGCTTCTAACATATTATCCACACGAACGCTAACTAGTTATAATGATGTTGTTAAGTGGGTTGATTCTCCAAGTATGGTTTGTACACCACATTAACTGTGTAGATGTATACCCATAGGATCCATGTATGGAATATTTACCTACATTGACCCCTAAAGTAATTTACAATAATCCCAATGTAGGTAAATATTCCATACATGGATCCTCTGATATATATATATATATATATATACGTATATTCCACTGTGAACGTTAGATCCCCTCTGGTAATCAAACATGGCAATGGAACATCTCCCATTCACTTCGATGATTTTCCCAACCATAAACCTCCCAGCTAGCCACGTTCGGGGATTTCCCAGCTAGCCACGTTTGATTACTAGAGGATCTATTCCTACCCCAATCACCCTGATAATATGAACCACATTGAACCACATCGAACCACTGTCATGCCTTACTTCACCATGGCTTCTGGATGTTTCTGGGGGTATATAATAATTATTTGAAATTATTTGATATGAACGGGGGATGGGATTAATGATATGTTATGTTGGTTATATATTATATTCCCATCAATATTGGGATTAATAATATTACTGTTGGTTATATACACATCAAATCACAGCAATAGTGGGTGGAATGGATTATGTACTGAACATCGTCCAACAAATCGCGATTCCGACGCCGCACGAATGGATCTCTTAGGTCCTGGCCGAACGAAACTGGTCTACGTCACCACGGGATACCTCCTGCAGGCGGGGATGAAGTATGAAGCGTCATCCCTTTAAGGACATCGCCTTAAATCCATTCATATAGCTGATTGGTGGTTTCAAACATTTTTTATTTTGCATAATATATGGGATAATCCTTCCCATTGACTAATATTTTTCAAGATGGTTAAAACCACCAGCCAGTATAGGGAGTCATACTCATATTCATTCATCAAGAAAAAACATGTGTTTTCATGAAACAACAATGGTATTTCATGGGGATATAAGCTGCAAAGGGGATGGCTGCAAGTGTTTTTGACCTCATGGATCCTCACTTTTCAAGTGAATTATGACTTCATTTATCTTAATGGCTTATGCGGACTTACTATTTTTTTGGTGGTATACTGTATAGATCATTATCCATAATAGTTATTTTATAGTCTCTTTGCTCATGTTTAGCCAATGACTTCCTATTATTTTGGGTTATCACAGGTTTTGGTCGGTGCTCTTCCGCTTTTAGAAAATACATGATATTCCCAATGTGAACCTTCAATGAATAGGAAACCGCAAATATGCAGTGAGTATTGGTGGAATTGTTTCTTTCATTTAAGCCGCAGTTTCTGCATTGAGCCAGGATTCATGAACGGCGGTTTCTGACCCTAAAGCACAATCGGGACACATTCTACACCCATTGCTTTGTTTGACATTGATCTGGATCAATTATGTTGCGACCTCACATCACAACCTCACTAGAAATAGTGAGAATTGTAAGGGAAGTTACCTCCAAATGAGTAGTTTTTGTTTTTTTTTAATGGATGCAGAACAATAGATAAAGTGGGAACTCCACAAGACATATTATATATGGCGTAGGTTGCGTAGGCATTGGCGTAGGCTTGTTTTGGCCTACACCGCGTAGGCTTTGTGCAGACACTCGTTGGTAACAGTTCGAACTCATTCATTTTGCCTTGGTTAGTTGTGATATTTGTGGTTTGTGGTTCCAAAGCCTCACGCCACAATCTAAAACAAAAAAAGGCATGGCCGGGTAGGCAAAGCCTACACCGCGTAGGCTCCTGTAGGCACCCCTTAAAAACAGTACCGGCGTAGGCTAGCTCATGCAATGGCGTAGGCTCGGCGTAGACAGTTGCGTAGGTTATATGCTACTGGTCATAGAAAGACAAGGATAAAAACACTACTAAAATGGCCTTGATTCAGGTTTTAAAATCATTTTTTGAATTTCTTCGGAACGTGGGGTATGTTCCCAAAATCACCCTGATAATGTCGTGTCTTTTGATGAGGAAACCATCGATGTGGATCGCCTCTCCTAGTAGGAATTGATGTCGGTCGGAGTAGAGGCATAATGAGTCACAATTGGCATCACCCCTGTTTTTTGGGTGAAAATGATGATACACCATGAAATGTGAGGTATAGGTTTCCCATCGTTACATATCGTTACCCTATTTTCATATCTACGCTGAAGTTTTGTTTTGACTCCTCTTTGTGATGATTGACCCGAATGACTTCTGGATTGCGGCCATGACGGCCACTTAGGTGTTTGATGATTTGATGATGTTTGTACTGTATCGATCTGTATGGGCGATATATAATTAATAGCTTTACCACATATCATATCATATTTTCAGTCATATCATATCTGGATCAACAATTAGCAAGACTTTTGTTTGGGCAGCTCAAGCATCAAAAATTGGCAGCACCTTGGAGACCATCGACTGTGAAAGCGATTATAACAACTATCAACCCATCAATGACATGCTGCTAGTTTATTGTGTCTGATATTGAACCACAAATCAAACATAGCAATTGAACATTCACTATACACGAAGGGGAATATCATCAAACTCAAGTTCGGCGATTTTCCAGTAAGCTATGTTTGATGACACCGGATGATAATCCATAAGGTTTTCCACCAGACATCAAAGCTTGATGACTTACGGAGAGTGGATGCTCGTGGAAAACTGGTTGACAATCCATGACAATCCAAGCTGTCAGGTCTTGGTGAACAATCCGGAACAAATCAGTTCTTACAGCCACCTGATTTTAGATGAGGCGAGATCTGTCGGAATCTGTCGCCAGGGTGATGACCCAAAATAAATCAGTGGTGTTTGTTTCAGGGGACAGCAGGCAACAAAGATGAGCATTTTACCACCCAAACTGTGGATTTTTCATGGGGATAAATGGTACTTCACAACTTTTCTGATTGCTTGCTGGCTTCATCTGGCTTCGAATAGTTTGAAACAGGTCAACATGGGATGACGATGAATGACCAGCATATGTTTCAGAAAGTTCCGTCACCCAGTCCTCATCCGCATTCCAGGAATGTTTGACAGCTTTTACCATTCAAATCCATTCAAATGTGAAACTTGCGCAGACCATTTCCCCCTGGTTTTTATGCTGGGAGACTCTTTTTAGTCAGCTTGGTGGACCCTCCGGAATGATGGTTAGATTTTGATCAAATCACATGTTGTTTTGCTGCAAGAAGTGTTAAAGCAACCACCAGTGATGGTCTATATTACATACCCTCTGGTAATTTAACATAGCTATTGAAAATCACAATTTTTAGTGGAAAAACTCACTATAAATGACAATTTTCGATAGCTATGTTAGTCATTACCAGAGGGTATATTACTATATGGGCATGTCTCCCCTAAACCCATACCTCAGGTTGGTATGAATCATACATGACTCGGTCAGAAAGCGGGGACCCCAAAATATGTCTTGGATCCAGATGGATCCAGCAGCAGCTTATGCTGATCTAACATGGCTATTTTTTGATCATTTCGCAAATCATCACTGGTTAGAAAGTGGGGCTATAACCATTAATTATATGGATATATAGTATAGATATATAGATGGATGGATGGATCTATAACCTATACAGAAAAAGACACGTGGATCTTCCTCACGTGACCGACTGACTGAAAACGCTGAGTGGGATGATCCTCCATAGTTTGAAGGACCCCTTTGTGGTCGTGCATCATCTGGGATATATATATAAGTTATATATAAGTGTTGTTGATGTCACATCAAAAGTGAACCATAGTGAACCCAATTCAATAAAAAGGTCATTTTGATCTTACCACTTAACAAGTAGCTGCGGATCATCACCCATTTTTTGTAACTCATTCAGCTACCGAGTTATGTTCATGCGCAATGGCAATGTAGCTGCGGATCTGCCAAGCCTGGACAAGCCCATGATATCCGACAGATCCCGGTGATATCCCCAGCCACATAAATATATACCATTATGGCATATTATGGTCATATTATGATAATCATATTATGAACAATACTATCAATCCAATTGTATAAATTATCGAAGGAAGTTTAGAAGTCAAGCTTCTGACTTATGGACAGATGCAGCAACAGTTGTGGTTGTGGGAAGAGTCAGAAGAGATAGAGAGAGAGAGAGAGAGATAGAGAGATAGAGAGCATGAGCATGTAGGAAGACGATCAACGTGCGCGAAAAGGTAGAAAAGTCGCGAAACTTTGTTTTTCCAATGTTTTGAGGCTCCAGAGGGTCGAAAAGTAGGCTTGCTAAAGCGACAGGTGCGGAGCCCTTTGGTGGGATGAGCGTCCAAAAAGCGCACGCGGCTGTGGCGCCAAGCACATTTCGAATTAAAATGTTTCAAGCTGCAGGAAATGGGACTCCCATCATAGGGCCCCCAGCCCACCCCACTTTGAAGCCACTACAGCTGGGACCAAAGGAAAGGGCGGTGAGTGGAAAGAGGCTGGCAGAAGTGCTAGTGGAATTACAAAGAGTTTGATTGCACATTGCCACATTGGCTTCTATGGCCACAAGCTGGCAGCACGAGACTGCTTTGAGAATGCTCTCCTGCCAGTCCATGAGCAGCACACCAGGGTCTTGGGTGCTGCAACTGCCAAAAGGGATTGGGGACCGGAAACGAATTGACACCGCCTCGTTTGCAGCCAAGAATTCCATTGGCTGGGTGGATTTGGTGGACCCTGCCAAAGTCAGCAAGTACAGCCACTTGGGCACACTTGGTGGTGGCTTCGGAGGTGTGCAGGTAATGGGCAAAGATGCTGGGGTTGGAAGGAACCCCCCACCTCGACCGCCAAGCAGTCCGCAGCTTTAGGAGGGGTGGAGATGCACACCCTTTCACCTGGCAAGAGTTGCAAGAGTGAACTTTGTCCAGTTGCATGAGCATTTTTGAGCCAAAGAGGTTCAAGTGGCTGCACTCAACCTGGGCCAAGCGTTGCAGGAGGCCACCACACGTCCAAGGGATAGGATTATTCAGTATCTTTTCCATTATGCCCCATGAAATCCGACTCGTAGGTCCACGAGCGTGATGTGGACTCGGACCTACTGTCCTTGGTGGTGCGGATGCCTGTTGAACGGGACCTGTCGGGGGGGGCCTGGGCCTGGAATGATGGATAGGCCTCCTACATGTAGAACCTACTGGAACCTGGAGGTTGGAGGAAGATTATGTTCGACTGCTTTTGCTTGGAGTTCCATGATGATCCACATTAATTTTCAATATTTTTTGTTGGTATGGATGCAAATAAAGAAATGCACAAATAAATAGCTAAATGATAAATGAATCCATATTATGTATGTATAATATATATATATATATACATATTGTGTAGAGATAGGGGTAACGAGAGAGAGATAGAGAGATAGAGAGAGAGAGAGAAAGAGAGAGAGAGAGAGGGAGAGAAAGAGATAGAGAGAGATAAGTAGAAGGAAAGAAAGGTCCTTGGTATTTGGCATGAAATAATATTCTACAATCTTCCCATTCTTTGAGTCGCAACAATATAAAACCGTACAACCACTTGGGGCTGGAGCCCGCAGGTTGCTTGACGCCCAAGAAACGCCTTTTTGCTGTTTTCCACTCGAATGATATAAGATCCCTAAGTCAATTTTGAACCCTGGGGACCCTTCAGAACATGAAGGACATGAAAAGAATCCGTAGCCATCCTTTCTATAGTGGCCTTGGCAATGCCTTATGTATATGGATGTTTGCATGGGGCTACCCAAAAATAGATGGTCTATAATGGAACACCCTATTAAAATGGATGATTTGGGGGTACCCCCATTTTAGGAAACCCCCATAATATATATATATATATACATACATACATACATATATACATATATATGTATGAACACAAAGGCATGAAATCAATGTAGGCACCGACACAAATTCCACACATTAATTGTTGGTGCCTTTTGGGCAAGTGAGTCATTTCTTTACATTGACATCAACTGATTGAATTGATACCCATGTTCTCCCATGTTCTGACATATTTCTCATATCTTGAAGCTGCTGAACGTACTGATTTGAATGAATGTCCTCACAAAGGTAGAAGATGCATTTTCTGCTAGTTTGATGGTCATTTGTTTGATTCTATATGTGACATACACTTTTGATACATGTAGTTGACCATGTACTTACGTATATATATATATATATATTATAATTGCGGATGTAATCATTGTGTATATTATACATGAATATGTTGGTTTTTGGGGACCCCTGTCCCCAGCATTTTTTTTGCAAATTCCTTAATTTCCTGGGGTCCCCTACTCCGTCCAGCACCATCCAGCCCGGGTTTGTTTCAGGTGAAATTGCAGATGTCTGGGTATGACTTTAAACTTGTGACTTGGTGAAAGAATTGGATATCATATGATACCCTCTGGTATATTAACATAGACCCTGGCAGACAGGGCGACAGGAAGATTCATGTCCATTAAAAAAGAGTGATTTTCAGGGTCAACAAGTTAGTTTACTAGGGGGTACTATCATCGGGCAATGAGGGATAAATAACAATAGCTTTAGTCAAGAACAATGTGGGATACCATGGGACAATGAGATATAATACCCCACTGGTTATGACTAACATAGCTATTGAAAATGGTGATTTTTTTAGTGGATTTTCCCATGAAAAATGGTGGATCTTTCCATTGCTATGTTAGTTCACCAGAGGGTAATGAGATGTACAATAATACACACTATATATATATAGTATATACATATAGAGTATTTTAATAATGAACAAAACTATTAATAACCATCATGGGAGATCACCAGTTGCCCTCCACTGTGTCATCAGCGAAAGAAAACAATGCATCTTTTATGCACGCCATGTGGAGCTGATTACCATCGAGCTGAGGGTCACGAAATAATCCATGGTAAAATCTATGGTAACATCTATGATAATCTATGGATAATCTATGGATAATCTATGGATAATCTATGCAACGTCTATGCAAAATCTATGGTAACGGTAAATCTATGATAATCTTTGATAATCTATGATAATCTATGGATAATCTATGGATAATCTATGCAACGTCTATGCAAAATCTATGGTAACGGTAAATCTATGATAATCTTTGATAATCTATGATAATCTATGGATAATACATGGATAATCTATGGATAATACATGGGTAAGACATGCAGAATATATGGATAGTATATGCTGTGAATAATATATCTAAGTAAATTGTAACGACCTCACTGTTCTCCCGCACTGGAATCATGGTTAATAAGGGAAATCAGCCCCAAATGGCCGCAAAATTCAGGTTAGAGGATTTTGTTTAATTTACCCAGACATGTGAATCGCAAAAGCAAAATACAGCAAATATATGAATAACACCAAATCTCCTTGTATTCCTTGTGGTCGTAAATGACCACATTCTCGAAAACAATTGTTACAACACGCTTTCTCAAACAAAAACACATACTTTATGTAAGACTTAGTGTGGTTGGTGGTTTGGAACATCATATATATATATATATTATATATTTTTTTTCCATTCAGCTGGGAACAATAATCCCATTTGACTTTCATATTTTTCAGAGGGGTTGAAACCACCAACCAGATGATTATGGATTATTATGGATGACTATTGATGACTATTGATGACTATTGATGACTTTTGGTCATTATTGATTGATTGTTGGGGACTTAGTGTATCAACATTCGGGTCTGTCCTAGTTTTCCATCGTTTTCCATCACTGTTTTCCCATCAAATCACCGAGCTTGACCTGGGACATCCTGGGACACCGAGCCGAGCCGCTCAGCCCAACTCCGGCAGGTCATCATGTCAGCCACCCTGCAGGTGCAGCTGGTTGATGGATGGATATGGTGATTCATTAAAACGCTAATAATAATTTAGTAATATGCCTGGATGGATATCGATGGTGATTCCCCAAAATATGGTAATAGATGGTAATAGTACATAATAGGTAACTTGACCCATCCCCGATATCAGATCATATGTATACTTGTTTACTGTAGTTGACGTTATAAGAGGTATAGTTCTTGGCTGAAGGGGGTCAGTGTTTTTGGGTAACTGTTGGCAGATCTCCCGCAAATTGGTAGATGTTTTTCGATCAGTTGGAACTCATGGGACGGGTGCTGACGAACCACAGATGGAATTGCTAATGGAAATCATGGGACATTTCCTGTACTAAATGACTTGACCCACGCACGCAATTTTGGGTGAGCTCCCCCGTAATAAAGCAAAAATCGGTTGTGCCCACAGGCGCACGCCAATTCACCGAATTTTCAAGCGGAAAACAATCTGCAGGGCGACCTCTTTACGCGATACTTCTCAGAGAGGAAGATCAAGACCATCTTTGTCGGTGTGAAGCGGTGCCCTGGGTGATGTCAGCTGGGAAAAAATCCTGGTGATGCCAATATCGCTGCCAAGGAATACCGCAGGAGTTTTTAAAGCACAATATTTTAAAGCACGATATCAGCTCTTGGACAAATTCTCATGTTGTTTTCTTGATGAAGGAATGAATGTGGGCAAGTATGAACATAATATGTCTTGCACCACGGTGGATAAGCATGATACGACCTATCATTTGTATTTTTTTGAAGTCTTTTGGGCACGAAATCCACAAGGTTTCTCGCACTGCCAAGACCAGCCACGCTGGGCCACTGCTTTCAATGCTCAAACATGTAAGTTTGCAAGTTTGCTTGCCTGACATGATTTAAGCTTCAGGGGGTGTCTTATATTGCTCCATTTTGCCGTGTGAAACATCACCTAAATAGTTCTATACATTTCTATACATTCAGATATTGATATGGTAGTTCCACAATGTTGTATAACTCTCTCAAAAGACAATGTTTAAAGATGGAAATCTAGTAGACCCGTTCTTTATCCTGCAGGTTCTGGCTTGCTTCTGTTGCTACGCGAGAGAGTGGACAATGAAAACTCATAAGTCACGTCAGTCTACCGATATTGCAGAGCAAAGGCAGAAGATCGTAAGAAAATACTGTAGTAAGCATGGTCTGCATATCCTTGATTATCCTTGCGTGGGTTCTTCCATGCACAAGTTACTGGATTTATGTTTTATTTTGTATTCTTGCTCCGCACTTGCAGTTGTGAATTCAAAAGCCCAAGTTGCATATTGTTCCAGCCACCGCAATGATCAAGTGAACTCCCGCACTGGAGTTTTTCTGAATTCAGGGATTACTTTAGCCAGCCCATCAAAAACATTTCAAAAACCACATGTTGCTATTTTCAGAGCCATAACGGCTGCATCTTGCCATGTACTGCCATGGTTCTCCCGCGGATGAAGAGACTTCATGATTCCTTGGTGAAACACGGCGGCATTTTGATCTCGCTGGGCTGCGTTCTGCTGCTGATCTCCCGGAAACGGCTGATTTCACGGCTTTTGTCCAGCTATTTCTCCCGCTATTTGCCCTACCTGGCCGCCTGGTTGCGTCGCCCGAGCTCACCCAAGGGCCGTGCCAACGGGGCCAATGGTAAGCTGCTACGGCCTCCCCCGGTACGGCCGGAGCCCTCGGGGAACTCGGGCCCCCCGTCCCCATGGGTGCTCTCCCCGGCCTCCAATGCACGGCAGCCAGGCCAGGTGCGCTTCGATCCCATGATTGCTGTGGTACCTATTCCCAGCCATTGCGAAATGCCACCTGAGAAGAGAGGAACCGCTGGAATGGGCCGGTGTTGATCTGTTATATATTCTGTTTTACTGGTAGAAAGTAGTTGAAAGGCCTAAACCAGATGATGTTCGTGGTCTTTTTCAGGGGATATTGTAGCACTATGTAGCACTTTTAAGTAGGTGCTTGGGTTTTGATGGGCTAAATGGATCTACATAGATCTAAATGGTCAGTAGCTCCAGTCTACACACGGTGATTTGAAGCCGCTTCTGATATCGTTTCGCTCAGCCGACCCAACCCTTGAGCTGTCTGAAAAACATCTTACTGAAATTGGACTTATATAATTATATATCTCAATAATTAATTCTCAATACAAGATACTCTCAGATAAATAAATATGTGCTCTGGTCAAAAGTTGAACCTCCCGCCACCTGTGCATGGGAATGGAGGAAGTGGCGTCGACTGAGACACACACATGTTCATCCCCCATGAGTAGAGATTGATACTGATTTCCGTAGTATAGGATGGATGACCTTACCCCATATTAACATTTATGAAGGCACACACACATATATATATATACATATATATATGATATAACTATATGTATGTATATATATACACATATCAACATACATGAATATATGTTGATATATTTTAATATGTATGTATGTATATATATATATATATTAGCAAATGTCAGCAGATATTTCCACCTATCAACATATATCAACATAGCGGCATATATTAACATATGTAACAGATGTGAACAAATATTAACATATATTATCATGTATGTATTGACATATATTAACACATATTTACATATAACAACATATATTAACATATACTAACAAATATTAACACATATCAACATATATCAACTTGCATATATTAACATATATCAACATACATCAACATATATTTAAAATGTTACCATATATTATATAACATGTATTGGGATTTATCAACATGCATTCACACATATAAATACATAGTAACACTTATCAACATATTCATATATATAGGAATATATACACTATATTAACCATGTAATTAACCATATGTATATATACATATCATATATTAACCATATATATATATATTATAGTATATATATATATGTATGTATATTATTAACCATAGATATATCATATATTAACCATATATATATATATATACATATATATACATATATATATATATATATTATATATATACATATCATTGACCATATTATATATATATATGTATATTATGTATATTAACCATGAATTTGAACCATGGCACATCTTTGAATCCCGCCTTTTTCGGCGTTTTTCGTTCAGGACACCTCTGGTGGCAGCCGGACGACTTTGTGAATTTCCTCCGGAGCCGCTTGGATATCGCCGAAGCCTACAGGGCAGCTGCCCACAGCCTTGGAGTAGATACCTGGCTGGTGAGGTGATGTCATGGCTGTTTGATTTTTAATCAATGGTTTTAATCAATGTTTAAAGTAGTAAAAACCAAATGTCAGCATTATTTGTTGATTCCATTGTTTTTTGGAGTGTAACTGAAAATGGGTGAAACTGGGTGTGTATATATATATATGTGTTTGTCAACTGATGTCAAATGGTTTTCTGAACATAGTGATGATAAATCAGTGGATTATTTGGGTGTCCTGTTTTCAGACACACCACTTATACATTTTTTCTTATATAAGCAGTTTATTGTGTTGGTCCTGTTGCTTTGACATGACATTTTGGAAGTCTATATTTAGAGAATTGAAGATTGTTGATGTGGTTCCCTCAAAAAAGTGGTAGCATGGCTAGTTGGTCAGTTCTCACAGCTTGTGCGATGGTGGAAGTTCCGCAAAGTCCCTGTGTTTTCCTGCGGCTGGGACATTTTTTTCGTCAGGTAACACCCTTTACTTGGAGGTTACACTTTCACTTTCCATCTATCCTGGTGCATCCACTAGCTGAGTATGGCTCAAGTGATGCCATGTCATTAGGTATCCAACAACTTGCATTTGGACGGATGGCATGTTTATATTTGTTTATTGCTTTGGATTTTTGCGGCGCGGAATCCATGAAGAACAGAAGGAAGGAAGGCTAAAGAATGCAAGAAAGTTGAAAACAATGGGGAAGGTAGGAAGAACGGGGGGAAAATACAGCTGATAAACACATTTTTTGTGTTACTTTGTGCTGGCCGTGTTTTTTTTTGTCTCGATGTCTTGGAGTCGTGGCATGTTGTGGCTAATTACTTGGTTTTGACTCATCTGGCATCTTTGCTGTTGTCTCTTCTGGTTTCTTGGCTTTCTTTTCTTGGGGGGGTTCAAGGTGTTTGTTGTTGCCTTCTTGGGTTTATTTCATTCTTGCCTTCGTTCAATTTGGTTTGGACCTTTGTGATTTCTTGGGCTTGTGGATTGTGTTTTTATGCTTTTGACTTTTGACTTCTTTCTGTTTAACTTGTTGCTTCTTGACTCGTTGGGCTTGCGAGAAGGACCAGCTAGAAGAACAACGAAAACATCCACTCCCATCATTCAACAACCAGAACAAGAGCAAGAATACAACATAATATGTACATAAACACAACGGGAACCTAGCAATATGTAGCAGGACGCCAGGGCAATGCAGGAGGTGAAATACCACAACATACCACAACATACCACAACAGCAGCAGCAATAATGAGAACGGACAAGACACATGCTGCACCTACCGTGAAAGAATCTTGTGCCGAAATGCTGACAATTCTGTATAAATGATAGGCCCAGTTTCTTTGTTATTTTCTGTAGATTTCAGTATACCCCTTAGCCTTTGTGCTGATTAGGTTCACATGTTTGTTGTGTAAGTCCATGTTTCAGTTGGTCAAATCATGTGAAATCATGGTAAATCATGGTAAATCCACATTTTAGTCGGTGAAGTCATTGTTTTCAATCGCCAGTCGCTTGAATTGCCCCGCCACGTGGCGTCGCTTGCGACGAGGACATGTGCAATGTCTCCAGTGTTGGTCGGCATGCCAAAGAGGCTTACGCGGCGACCATTGAGGCCTATCCCAGTTTAAAGGACCGGCCTTGATGTGGGAGCAAAACCTGAAACAAAGTAAAACCTGGGAGTTTTTTTGTTATTGACATCCCAGTTTTAATGTTCCTTTTCATCTATGGGATGTGAAAGCTATGGTAGGTGTATTTGAACTGATCCATTCCATTCCCAAGCGGTTCTGAGCATCAAACAAGGTTGGATTTTTTGGTTCAAGCTATGGCTATGCATGTTCTTTAGTCCTTTGACTAATCCTTTCCTTAGAAACCACCCCACCCCTAAATAAACAAGTTCAGCACTAAAACCAGTACCGTAGGTTCTTTGGAAGCCTTTTTGTTTTCTTGGTAGAGAGACCGAAACATTGTATTCACCCTGATTGACTCTATAACTAAATATACAAAGTATATAAACCCACTACTCTTAATTCTGTGTACCCATTGTTCATATACCTTTCATTGTATACCCCTTACTGTACCATACGATGATACGATTATTATGATAACCACTATGATGATGATCACCAGGACGACGAGGACGACGACGACGACGACGACGACGACGATGATGATGATGATGAGAAGAATGATTATGATCATTATTATGAATAGAAACTATTGTTTAGTCTATCAGTTTATTATGATGATTAGTGATTATTGGTGATATACTAATAATGATGATGATGATTAGTGATGATTGGTGATATACTATTTAAATGTAAACAATAGTAATCGACTATAATAAGCATAGTAATGAATAACTAACACATTTTTACTGTCACAATAGGTATACAACAGTATATATATATATAAGTAAGTATGACTACAGTAACTGTAACTATGACTATTCGATCATTACCCTCTGGTAATTTAACGTAGCTATGGAAAATCACCATTTTCAATAGCTATGTTAGTCATTACCAGAGGGTAAATGTTCCAAAGCTTACACCCTAAAAGCCCCAGCACTGCCGGGCCTCCAGGACGAATCCCGTCGCGGGTTGGGTTTGGGACGACGGCACCAGCGGGCACGCAACCGAGACGCTGGGCCGCGTTCAGCGGGGAAACAGATGGACTGACCTCAGGGATGTACGATATATGGAGGTTTCCGTCAATGGGGGATCCCCAAAATAGATGGTTTATAATGGAAAATCCTACCAAAATGGATGATTTAGGTGTACCCTCATTTTAGGAAACCTCCCAAATAGATATCGTATCCCACATGCATCATGGTTAAGGATCTAAAACGTTGAGCCAACGAAAAAAATCAAGGAAAGAGAAGGGGGAGTGACTTGCAAACATGGGTGGTGACTGGTTTGTACCAGCGAAACATGGGGTCTACAAGCGGCCAACTAAACATTGCTTCAGTGTACACCAGCAAGACTTGGAGAAATGTACAGTGAGTGTTTTATTCCGATTTCACCAGCAAATGAGTGCGTATTACATTGTTCTAATTGTTCTATGAGACTAAACCAGCATGACTTGGGGATATGAAGAGTATTTCTTGTGGTGGATTTCATTTTTTTCAAGTGTTCATCTTCCAACTCAACACATGGGATGATGATTCCACCTGGAGGTAAAAAAATGATCACAAGGTTGGAATACAGCCAATGACCAATGAGAATTGGGAAAAATTGAATTGATCCTTAAAGAGTTATGGACTTGCAACCTGACAACAATGGGTGTGCAAGGCCCAAGAACAGGAATCAATCTGCATGAGAACCAATAGGAAAAAACATGTGAATGTCTACGGCTTGTGTAACCTACCCAACTTGGGCAGAAGCCATGCTCCTTGGGCCCCTTTCCGCATGACCCCGTGTGTGGAACATCTGCCGCTCCCCGAAGCGCAAAAACCCAAGGGCTAATTATTTCATAGCTGGTTGGTGATGTCAGCACATTCGAGCCACAAAATATATGGCATATGACGTGTCATCGTGTCATCGATTTTGATAGTTTCTGTATGTGGTATCGGATTGGTGCTTGGCAGTTCCAGAATTGTGATCATTTTTTTTGAATAGCTAATCTCACATCATCTAGCATACCCTCTGGTAATTTAACATAGCTATTGAAAATGGTGATTTATAGTGGATTTTCCCATTAATAGCATGGTGATTTTCCATAGCTATGTTAGTTTACCAGAGGGTAATCTTTCTGTTTAGTATACCCTCCTTTTTTAACTAACAGTTCGATGTAGAGTTAACCCACCATTTCTAGATCATTTTTCCAGGCTTTCATCTTTGGAGTTCCACAATTGGTTGAAACACTAGGCTTTCCAGTCTCAGTTTTCATCATTGATCCGAGTTCTCGATGGTTGGAAAAACACCATGAAATCACCATTAAATCACCATTATATCACCATTATATCATGATATTCCCATGGTATCCCCATATAATCCATGGATATCCATGGTATTTTGATCCCCTTTCAGCTGTTGATCCCCCCTTCGTTCCGTGGGTTTTTCGTCCGTCGTTCCACAGGACGCCTATTTGGCCGCGGTGGTCAACGAGCAAGGCCGCCAGCTCGACGTGGGCATCTCGGACAGCAATGCCCTGGCCTTGGTGGCGCGCCAAGTCTCGCAGAAGGACGAAGCAGAAGCAACTGCTGTGAATATATGGAACATCTACCCGTAGGATCCATGTATGGAATATTTACCTACATTGACCCCTAAAGTAATTTAAAATAATCCCAATGTAGGTAAATATTCCATACATGGATCCTCTGGGCTATGGATACGCAAAATCTATGGATAATCTATGCAAAATCTACGAATAACCTATGGATAATCTATCCCAAATCTATGCAAGAACTATCGATCTAGCCCAGGAAGAACAGGTGCATGTAGTACCCAACCAATCCAAGGCAAAATCTATGGAGCATCCTCAGGCCGTAATAATGGTCTGAATACATTCAGGCTGAATATTTAGCCTGAACCATTTGTTTAGCCCGAGCTAAAAAAAATAGCCCTAGGCACTTTTCCCAAAAAATAGCCCAAGGCACTTTTCCCGAAGCAACTGGTGTGAATATATGGAACGTCTATGGATATGCAAAATCTATGGATAATCTATGCAAAATCTATGGTCATCTATGGTCTATGGATAATCTATGGATAATCTATGCAAAATCTATGGATAATCTATGAATGCAAAATCTATGGATAATCTATGGATAGTCTATGCAAAATCTATGGACAATCTATGCAAAACCTGATGGATAATCTATGGATAATCTATGCAAAAACTACGCACAATCTATGCAAAATCTATGGA
>Ga0126342_10008494_pt1 | contig 18413 bp, 19 predicted proteins | sample Cyp1metagenome_FD_92528 | JGI IMG/M metagenome (GOLD analysis project Ga0126342, IMG submission 92528) | Coral microbial communities from Lord Howe Island, Old Settlement Bay, Australia - Cyphastrea 1 metagenome | ecosystem: Host-associated > Invertebrates > Cnidaria > Coral ...
GTTGTGTTTCAGGCCATCACAAATTGTGGATACGGCTATGTTTTTGATAAGACGTATTCTCACAACCCTGGAGGCATTGTGATTTTATGCGCTCATGCTACATGGGTCGGGTTGGGTGGGGCAAAACCGTTCCTGTTACTTGCACACACGCACACACACACACACGCTTGATGCTACGTTATGAGATCTTCTCTTGCACTTGCACACATACGGGATGCTAGCTTATGGGTGGGGTGGGGTGGTGCATAATTAACATTGCTGTTCACTCGCACATCTAGCATCTTGTACATGAACCATGCTAGACATCTAGTTTCTTATTCAAGTAATACGCTGGACATCCAGTGTCTCATACATGTATTACGCTATACATCTTGTATATGTCATGCATGTGCTACGCTAGACATCTAGTATCACATATATGGATTATGCATGATTATGCTATATATATATAGACTTGTATTTGCATGATTTCATCCCAGTCAGATGAAGAACCGCGCTGGACGAACTCTGAACGGTAGATTCTGGGATTGTGAGGCACAATTTTGCAAAGTGACAGCTGGGCGGCAACATGAAAAAGGATGGAAAACATGGTCCCATTGTCTGCGGACGCCCCACTGGCCGACCTCTGGAAGATGGTGATGTCCGGGAGCAACCACGAGTACCGGCCCCCCGCCTGGGTCCTGAATATGTCGGCGTGGTACCCAAAGGTACCCGTGATCTCTGTCCCCGCGTTGGGCATGCTGGCGTCGCGGAAGTAGCGGACCGCGTGCTCGGACTGCCGGACCAGCGCCGCGGCCTTTTTGGTGCGGGTGGCGATGCTGGCCCATAAACACTTCACCGCAGACTTGGCCACATCCTTGATGTCCCCGTCCATGTGCATCTGGTGGATGTACCTGATCCCCAGCAGGTCCAGTGCCGTCTCCACGTTCTGAGCCCCGATGAGCACCAGCACGGAGATGCTCGGCATGCAGGACCCCATGTGGGTGGTGCTGCACGTAGTCCCGAACAACATGCAGCTTTCACTTTTCATCGTCACATGATTCAAACACATCATTCATGAACTAGCAAAAAGTGGTGTGTTTTCCGCTATTGAACTCACAAAAAACGAACGAAGTGTTGCGACGAGCCATGTTACAATGTTTTTAATTAATCATTAGTGTAATCCATGTTCCCCTGTTTTTGATGGTCTGAAACACCACTGTTTGGTGGATGAAAAACAATCGATTTTGTCCATCTTGGGTTGGGTGATCTTGAGTCTCCCCAGCTTTTGCTTAAAGCAGAGGTTTTAGCAACACCCACAAAGATAGAAAAAACATATATTTTCATTATTTCACTAAATAGGGGTTTACTTTTCAATCTCTTTTGGTGTTGCTACAGTCATAAAGACTAATCTTTTTTTTTGGTGTAGCATCTATTTTGATCACCCTTCACCCATGAATTCTTGACTTTTCATGCTCAAACTGGTGAAGGCTACTTACATTACATCATGAAGGATGATATATAATTGCATATCCATTGGTAATAACCAAAAACCCGTTAGCCGATTCTTATTCCAATCAATGATCAAAAATTAATATCCACATTTCCTTCGCCTTCTCAAAGAGTTCAGCCAAAGGCAAGTGAAGAAAATGGTTCAAGTAGACATTGTAGAATAACACTATGCCATTACCAGTATCATTCCCATTATGATTCATAACTCTCATGATCATTCCCATTATCATTAAAAACCATCATTATTCTCACCAGTATCATTACCATTATTAACCATCATTATCATTACAATGATCAATAATCATTAACCATTATCATTCATAATAATTTTATGATGATTATCATCACTTGTTTATTCTTAGTTCTCATGATCATTTCAAACCTTATGGCTTACTAATTCATTTTTAAAGTAATAGCTTATTATCATTCATGATTAATTATCATTCATCTGGGTAAATTATCATATTTCACTAACCTGAATGAAATGTTGGGCCATTTGGGGATGGTTCCCCATAAATAAACCATGATTAACCATTATTAACCATTAATCATAGATTATCCATATATTAACCATAGATGTTAGTCATTACCGGAGGATATCCATCGGTGAATGTTGCGATCGAACATTTTCTTCCGAGCGTCGCTGGTTGCAGCTGGTGACGATGGAGATACGGTCGTTGGCTTCGAGGCCAGCGCCCGTGACGTTGAACTGCCAGAACGAATGGTGAAAACGAAGGGTTAGTAACGGTTAGGAATCTGGTTGGTGGTCGACCTACCCCTCTGAAAAATATGAGTGAGTAACAATATATGGAAACTCATAATCCAGTCATGTTCCAAACCACCAAGCAGTAATGGTTAGTAATGGGATGTAAACCTATCATCATGGGGAATCCACATCATGGGATGATTAGTACTACATGATATTTGTAAATGTGCTAATATATAGAATAATATGTCCTATCACTAATGGTTAGTTATGGTTACCCTCTGGTTAACTAGCAGCTTGCTACTGAAAATCATGTTTAAGAGAGGTAAATCAACTATTTCTATGTGCAATTTTCACTGGCAAACTGTTAATTTACCAGAGAGTAGCATTACTACATTATATTGTGAAATTTGTAAGATATATCCTATTACTATAGTGCTAGTAGCCGTAGTGCTTTTAACCAGAACGACTGATCATTGTGGTTAACCATTGGTTAAGAATCATCAAGATTATGATTTATTTATTTAGGCAATCTTATGTACAATATTTGCCTACTATGATTCTCAATGGCTATGACTCATTAAAGGCTCAAAATGATTCTATTATGTAAGAATAGTGGACAAATCGGACAAACAATGGATTCAAGGGTTTATGAAGACAATATTGCAAAACACCGTATTACCAATAGAAATGAAAAGAGTTGACAAGTGTTGAATGGATGAAAGCGGTTAAGGGGTTATCAAAATATGGGTGTAATATATGTTTCAGTAATTGATACTGGTTAATAGTGTTTTTTCAAGTTGGATATAACATGGTTATACATGGTTCATAATCACTATATACTACTAAATAGACATTATGCTTTAACTATATGGTTGAACTATACACTATCCTCCATATAACATGGTTTAACTATAGATTATTATGGTGGATAATGTCGATATGGATATAGTTGATATGTTTGATCTGGATGATAATTTGTTACCAATGGATTGGTCATCGCTGTCATCAAAGGATATTGGAATCATCCTGGTAAAGTAAAAACCACAGTAGCTAAGACCGGTAATAATAGTGGATTCCAGCATTCTATAAGATATGATATATACATATATAACTATATATACATAATCGATCGCAAGTATGAATGGATATATTCCCATTTCGTCCCATTAAATCCCTATTTGTTCTTGGATCGGAGCCATGACTAGATTTAAGCATCCAATTCTCATCCGCTTGTTTTTATCGCCAAGTGGTTAGTAATCCTGGTGACCGGGAAAAAACCAATCTTTCTGGAACTGTCTTTGTGGTGGAAATGTCTGCAGTTGGAAGGGCGTGAAGCAAAACACGGATTTTCAGGCAAAATCAAGAGCCCCATGGCTATTGGAGGTACCTACCATATAAGGTCTATGTAAGGGCTTTTTAAAATCCTGAAAATCCCATTGACGAAACGATCAGCAACGTTTTGGGTTTTGTCGGCTTCTTGCGTTCTTTTTTGGCATATGTGCGCCTGAACTTGCGGAGAAAAATCGTAGGGTCTGTGGGGTTTTAACCAACACGCATACTCAGAGGCCAACAAATCAACCAAAAAAACGGACATTCATAGGTGCTTTTGTCGGAGACGTGCCCGGGAGCGATGCCATTTACACATCTTGGATTCAACGACCGCTACTGTATTCCATTGGTTAATCATCGTGTTCCCTATGATGGAGGCTTCAAACGGGGGAGCCAAGTGACCATGGTCGAGTTGGCAACTCAAAGTGTGATTTAGTCATCAACCACGTGGCAAAATTCGATTTAACCCGCCCAAAAACACACCAAAAAATACCAGACCTAGCAATTTCCCATAGGGAAAACTTTCCTTTTAAACTAATCTAACTAGAAACAACCAACAGATTACCTGCCTGCAAAGGTGATCCGTGGATGATGACCCTGTCCTGGGCGGAGGCTTTCCATATTTCTGGGCTGAGGATCACATATGGAAAGACTCCTGTTACCCTCTGGTAAACATACAAAAAACTATGGAAAGATCCACCATGTTATAACTGGGAAAATGGCCACTATTTCGACGCCATGGCTTCAATAGCAAGCTGTTGACATAACCAGAGGGTATAGCCATATGTATCTTCCAATCTTTCCAGAGTCATCAAGAATTTGAGATCAAAGTTGTCAGGGCTGAGTAGCGACCTCTAAGAACGTTATCAGCCCAGATTCTTTCCGACAAACTAACAGTTCGCTATGGATTATGGCCAATTTATAGATGGTTTACCTACAGTGGATGGAAGAAATCCTGCACCAGTTCATAGATGGCTTATCCCATGATTTATAGGCTTTTCACCATCCTTTTGGTGGTGCAGGATTTCGCAACCATCCACTGTATTAAACATGGTGATTTTCAATAGCAAACTGTTCGTTTACCAAAGGCGCTATTGCTGAACATGTGAATCAGAACCAGGTGATGGTGAACCTGGAGGCGAATCCCTGCGCCAATTCTAAGCCATCAGCCCTACTTGCGGATGCAGTTCCATTGGAACTAAGTGGATATTTAAGTATAGCTATAGGCTTTAGGGGTTATATCTCCAACTTGTGGGCATTTACAATCTTTTATACATATTTATCCCATCTTATCCCCCTAAAGGTTGAAACTTCCTTTTCTGCACCTACCGAAACGCCCAGGTTCTTCTTGCACGTGGGGGCCCTCCATCACAAAAAGACCTGACTCGCAGGACTCTTCGATGGTCGCGCACAACTGACTGGCGATTTTGGGGTCGCGAAAAAAACCCAGGGGATCTAAGCTTAAAACATGACCAGAAGCGATTTTCGAAGATTTTTTTTTCTACAAGCTCTATTTCGCTTGAACGCACATGTATAGTGGTGTCCACATCTGACGTCGGTGACTTCCATGTGGATATTTCATCTGAGTCACTAAAAAGCGCCGTGCATGTATGAAGGGGCAAAAGGAACAAATAGCAAATGGGTATGTCACATATGTCACATATGTCACATATGTCACATATGTCACATATGTCAGTGTCTCAAATGGGATACCCTCTGGTAATTTAACATAGCTATTGAAAATGGTGATTTATAGTGGATTTACCGGTTGAAAATGGTGATTTTCCACAGTTATGTCAGTTTACCAGAGGGTACTTGTTGTAGTTTATTAACCTTATACAGCCCCCATCTTCCCAACGGTTTTATTCAACTACACACCTACTCTCCTTTGGGAAACTCAAAAGCCGTATCCCCACCGAATTACTCCTCCCTCGGCTCGGTGGAGCCAACAGCAAAAGGAAAGGGCAAACATAGGATAGTCTTTGTATATATATATATATCATCTGGATTTCACACATATATGGATGATATACAAAAGTGGGATGATATATATATAATATATATATATGAATACATACATACAACATACACACACACGTGTACATATATATATATTTATGTATGTATCAAGATCCGTGATTTCTGATACAATTCTTTGTCTAGGAAATCGAATCAATCACGTTTTCTAAGGGCAAACCAATCATATCATAGCGTCAAGTCCCAGTCGCCTGCCGACACCACGAAATCACTGTACTTATCACAGCTTGCCCGACCTGCCGCGCAGAAACTATAGAAAATTGATGAAAATTGGGTGAATCACAACTCGCGCGACCGCAAGTTTGATGGCTCCGCTTCGGCAGCATCAAGTTAAAACTCCGAGCACTTCAGATACTGAAGGAAATGAGTGAAATTCCGAAACCGGCACGCAATGACAACTGCACAACAAACATACGTGAAACCCAGGCCATTAGCCCCATAAACTGCCACCAAAATCTGATCCAAGGCCCCTTGACCATTCAAGCCATGCATGTCAGAAACAAGATATGTTTGATTTAATAAACAATCCATGTAGTTGTTCACTGAAATGGACAATAACATGCAATAACTATTGAGTTCTAGTTCTGAAAAAACACATTGAGAACATTTCAGAACTAACTAAACATCACTAAGCTTTCCATTGTTAAACACATTCTTCTTGATCTTCGGTTCGATGTTCGGCCTCCAAAACCCGAGAAGCACCAGCACATGTAGAAAAGCCCCGGCCCAGCGCTGTTCACTTCCTCGGCTTCTTAAGATGGTACCCTCTGGTGATTTAACACATTGAAAATCACGATGTTCACCACCATAAATATATGGTTAATATATGGTTAATATACTGTTAATATATGGTTAATATATGGTTAACATATGGTTAACATTATGTTCTGTTAATATATGGTTAACATATGGTTAAAAAAACTGTTACTATATGGTTAATATATGGTTAATATATGGTTAACATACTGTTAATATATGGTTAATATCTGGTTAATATATAGTTAATACACGGTTAATATATGGTTAATATATGGTTAATAAATGCTTAATATATGGTTAATATATGGTTAAAATATGGTTAATACACTGTTAATATATGGTTAATATATGGTGAACGTATGGTTAATATACTGTTAATATATGGATAATATATGGTTAATAAACTGTTAATATATGGTGAGTATATGGTTAACATATGGTCAGTTTATAGCCAACTTGTGCCTGTAGATGGTCACCTTGTAGTTGGCCACAGGTCTATGGAGCTTGGTTTTAGTTTGGGGTAAACAAAAAGACCTGCAACATCCATGGGAACCCCCTGAGAAAATGAACTGGAAATGGCGGAGTTTTCCACATCTTTTGGTAGGTTTACGGGGAGGTAAAAATGTGAGACATCAGCCCAGTGACTTTCATTTGGCCACAGGAATTGCTAGCTGTATTACGTATTTGTTGGGTCTCTCTGTGCCCATCTATGAGGCAAAACCGTGTGCATCTTGCTGCTTCTGATGCCAATCCAAATTTGCTCTGGAATTCTATCCCATTTTTGGTGGCGTACCCAAACACTTCCAAATTCATTTGAAGCTTTCCTGACATGGAAAAAAACCACCAAGTTCTACCCCCCAGTCCTTCCAACGGCCACGGGTTCCCTGGCATCCCAGGCTCCAAGGGATCGGCCATGTTGTACCAGGACCCGGGTTTTTGCGTGAGATCCAGTCGTGCAATGCCGCCTTTCCAGAGCCCCGCGTCGATGTAGTCGTCCTGAAGTACGGACCAACGGACCCAAGGTTTGTTGGGAAACATTCCGGGGGGTTGGATAATCATCTTTTCCGGAACATGGGGTTATTGTGCGAGAAAATGAGGAAAATAGGCGGATTGCGAAGAATGAAGAATTCCACTGGGAAAAGGAGCCCTGTTCATCCACACCGTGCGGTCGTTACGCTAGCCCTATGTTGTGGCATGTTGACCATGGGAAAATCCGATGAACAAATAGACATCAATAATTCGCACAAACACATGGGCATATCATAATTACATAATTAAATATAATTAATCATAACTATACATCTGTAATTACCTATATGCATTTGCATGAACCTTCAGGTATAGGATACGTAAATGATCAAATCATGCAACATACATATAGTCCACATGTAATCGTCAACAGGTGGGGACACTAAGTTTAGGTCAAGTTTGAGATGTCGGCCCATGGCCATGTAGGTTCCATGGCCATTTGGCATCTGCGAATCATCCAATTCTGTAGGGGGAGAATCCAATCCACTATGAAAAGAATCATCCAATTCCCTTCATTCATCACGTTTAGCACCAGTGAGTTTTAGAGGTTATACCTTCTGGTAAACTAACATAGCTATTGAAAATTGCCATTTATAGTTGATTTAACCATCAAAAATGGTGATTTTCGATAGTAATGTTAGTTTACCATAGGGTAAATACTGGCCAGATCTGTTCTGGCCAAAACAACGTGGCGACAGCGGCCGCGGCGCATCTGAGGAGTTATCTCCAATGTTGGCACCTAGGCGCAACATCACAATCCATCAATGAAGCCGTGGCTATGTTCATCAACTTCCACAGCAAAATCTAGAAGAGATACATAGATACACCAGAATCATTGAAATACTTGGCCAAATGGAAGATGGCAAAACATACCTGCAAACAAATCACGAAACTCAAAGAAATGTATGTAGACAATATCGAAGCTCAAACTATGAAATCTATGAAATGGAAGTTTCCATCAGTCTGGGGTCAGGAAAAGGATTAACATCAACCATGCTTTATTAATCCAGGGTTGAAATTATAGATTTATAATCACATACTGCATACAGTAAATATATATAAATCATTATACATCCATTATTCGACATTATTATCCACCAAAAATCTTCAAAAACATATATAATGGATATCTAAAGATAAAATCCATTTAGACCATTTATATCTATAAAGATAAAAATAGTATTTATCATATAAATCATTATACCTATAAAAAAAACTATTTACCAGACAATTACCTATAAATTTATAGATATTTACCATATCATTTAAAACTAAATACCTAAAGATCCTATGAGATCTGCAGCCAAGAAATCAAAACCAGGTCAACCTTGGTCAACCGTTTATTTTTTTCATTCGCACTTGATGGTTAATAATGAATCATAGTCCCTAAATAAGATACACATATACGGAGAGTAGTGATGACCACTGAAAAAAACAGTGGATAGTAACAATAGTGGATAATCTATGATAATCTGATACCCATGATAAATGGATAAGAATGGATAATCTGATATAAATCCATTGTCACCAAAAAAAGATCCATTGTTATAATATGTTGTGGAGTGATGCATGTTATAAATCGTTGTCAATAAATGTGATGGAGTATTAGTCCATTGTTATAATAATGATCATAGTCACTATACCAATAATGAAAAATAATGTTATAATATGGATCACTAGAATGGGATACACGGAAAATAGTGATGAACCACCCAATAACAGTGGATAGCAATAGTGGATAAGAATGGATAAATAATCTGATACTCATGATAATCTAGATTAATAATGAATACTGAAATGGACAATACTAGACAATAATGGCTATATAATGGATAACAGTTAATGGCGATTTCATGGATAATAATTGTGATCTGATATAACATGAATCGGATAATGATGATTTAAACTGGATAATCATTGTTTATACGTAAGTATCACACTTTATTGGTTCTATCGCAACACTGGGTTCAATCCCCCCCGCACCCCAAATCAATATATTCTAGGTTTCGCTTGGCCCCTTCTAAAAAAAAGGGTGGTATGAAATCGCCATGGGAGTTTCGAGCAAAAAACTATCCCTCCTTGGCGACCGTCAAGATCAGGCCCAAGGCGCAGGCGTGTAGAACTCGAATGGTCTGCGAATGCATCCGCAAGCCTTCACCAGTCAGTTGCCTGGACTGTAAAAAGGCCGACCCGGGCTGGGACCAGATGGGCCCAAGGATGAGTTTGGATGCTTACAGGAAATCCAATCTTGCTCCCAAGTTTTGGCACGTAGATCGAACGTTTTCAATATCTTTGAAGGCCAAATCCAATTTTGATGGTGAAATCGACATTTTTGATGGTTCCTTGGTGGCTCGCCACAGGAATCGTAAGTGGGTTCGTTCACCCCATTTATGATCAGGATAAGTAGGGTCCATGGGTCCATTCACGGGGCTAAACTACCCCACTTGCTATTCCTGGGGTTGGTGACAAATTCTTTCATACGCCAAAAAAATGTCACCTTTATTTTCCGCAAATAAATCTACCACAAATCACCCTTAGTTAATCCATGTATCAATGGATTGGTTGAAGGGAAAATCGCAACCGGAAACCATCGATTTTCCACGATTTTCCCATGAAATCTGGGGCTATCTGGTAAATGTTCCCTTAAACCAACCCAGTTCGCTGGAGGATCATCGGTCCCTCTGAAGGGGCGCCAAGCTGCACCGAACAGCTCTCCCAGCCCAACGTACAGCTGGCCACGTTGCGGCTCCACGGGCCCATGATCCTATGGATGGCTGGGAAAGCATCGAAATAAGCAGTTTCATGTTGGAAACCACCTATGAAACCCATGAATTGGCATATCTTAATAGTTTAAATGGGATGCGAGACCTGAAGAATCACCTAAAAATTGGATTGGCATTTGAATGGGATGATCATTGAAGTTAGGTTGATGTTCCGGCCGTGTTTCTGCCGAAAGGTCAGCAAGACGGGGATTTAAGCATCAACATACAGTTTTGACTACTGACCAATGGATATGAGGGGGGGTAGAAAGCCATGATTCAGGGTTACCAGATTCCAGCTCCGGACAAGGTAAAGCGCCCAAATCTGGCAAACAATTGAATTTACGCCGGGATCCCTCATATTCTTTCAGCGCCCATCCTATTTCTGCTCCACCCCCCAACTTGGTGCGGAGGGACGAAATCACGTGGATGGCTTGGGCAGACTCTTCAAAACCTCGGGGATAGCATGCGAGGGAATGGTTCCTGATTTGCTTGGAGAAAGGCTTTGGCAGGATCTTGCAGGGAAGTTGGTTGCTATAGAACTGACAGGGGCAACACCATTTCGAAGATTTTTTCCGTTCCGTTGGTTGAAAAAATCTTGGCAGCAACCAACTTGCTTCTCTCATCTTAGGGGCAATTATCTTCAGAAAAAATCTGCACCATGGAATTGAGATTCCCGCGATTGTCGCCTTTACAGTATCGGTTCACATCCATGTTTTTCGATTGATGCTTGAATGCGTAAGCCCCTTGATGATCGAGTCACTTCTATTGGTGGTCACTGCCCAAAATTCTCCAAATGGTGGTTCCCTAAGTCATAGGGGTACCCCCATTTCATCATCCATTTTTGTGGCTCGGATTTTCCATGAAAAAGTCACCATCCAGCGATAGCTAGGGGTACCACCCAGCGACTATGGAAATCCATAGTCATGTCCGTCATCATCCATCGGACATAACGCCAAGCCACAGCGACAAGCATACCTTAGCCACTGGAGCAATCTGTGGCTGATATCATCCGAAAAATGCCAACAAGGAAGCCCCGAAAAACTCTAAAAGATCTAAAAAAGTGGATGTCGTAAATCATAACTCACAGATCTAGAAAAAAGTAAATCATTGATTTCTACATTGTCATTTTTCACCATTTTTCCAGATCAAAAAAAGTATAGTAAATTTCTACATTGTAATGTAGATCATAACTAACCGTCCCAAGATGTAGATCTAACATGGTGATCTTTATTGATCCCACCAAAAAACGGATGGTGAGTCTGGTGAGTTATGAACCACAGCGAAGCTGGAAAGCTGGAAGCCAAACAGGGCAATGGAAACCAAACTTTGACATTTTCAGCCATGTACAAATAGTTTCCGGACAAAAAATGGGACTTTCGATTGTTCCGTTTCGCTGCCAGAGTCAATGAGGTAGCAGCCAAATTGACATGATCGTTGTTCGCAATCTGGGTTTGTCTGAAAATAGTGTACCCCTAAATCCATTGGATTATGATCATTATCCCCATTCAAATGGCTATTTGGGGGTATACCCCATTTTCAGACCCATCTAGAGAAGCATGAGCTCGAAACATGTTTCCATTTGCAAAGCTTCCTTTATCAGTATCAGCTTGCATACTTTGGCCCCCAAGATTACCAAGTCGCAAATCCAAACTTCTCCCACCACTTAAATGACTATGGGCCAAGATCAAAAAATGCTTAGCCTCCCAACTTCAGGGTAGGCAAAATTTAAATAACATACCCCTGTGTGTCCATGAAAATGAAAATGGTTTCAATATCAAATGCCCAGAGAAAGATGAACATCACATATCGTTGAGCCGTTATGAACCATTATTATCCATTATTAATCACATACCTGTCTGTTTCTTGTTTGAACTGGCAGCTTCGGTGGCAGCCCCAGAGACACTGCGGCCCTGAATCCCCGTAGCGCTCAAAACTGTTTTTACTCGGCAACTTTTGATGTTTTTTCTGCAAAATTGATTGTCATTGATGAGTTTGGATGAAATCATTATCTCATTAATGGTTTCGACATGTAGCACATGTTTGCACATTGGCTGCCAGCCCATGTTTGGCTCTACCTTCGCTATGTCCCCGTTGACTGGTTGCACACCATCTTGGTTGATTGATAAAAACAAATCCATTGTCGGTCACATCACCCGTTTTGTTGCTTAATTTGGTTGCTAAAATCCCCATGTACTGTTTATCCCAATTCATCGTTGGTGAAATCCCGTTCATTGGTCGTTCAATTCCGGTTTTTGTTGGTTAAAATATGTTCATGCTCCATTTTCGTGGATGAAATCCACCATGGCATTGTTGGTCAAATCCTCTGTTTTTGGATGACATCACAATTTTTGTTCGTTAAATCCTTGCTTTTATTGGTAAAATCCCGGCTGTTTTTTGAGGGATGGACTCAGCATTTTTGTTGGTTCCATCCCAATTCTTTTTGGATGAAATCATCATGTTTGTTGATACACATCAGCACATTTTCTTGATTTAATCAAATTTAATAATCATTCTTGATCATTTTTCTTGGTTCTGCATTCATTAAAATGATCTCACCCCGTTGATCCCTGGTGCGACCATCACCACGGCGCCAATTCCCCGGATCTCGTTTGGCAATGTCTTCGGCAGGGACGGTGAAGCGATAACTTTTGGCCTTAAAAGGTGAGAAGGTTTTACTGAAGCAATGGATGCCATAAATGCCATAAATGGAAGATAATCTATTTTTATCTGCCATCTATCATTTTGGCCTTAGATGGTGAATTGGCCTTAGCGATAATTTTTGGGATGGAGGATTTTTTCACCCCAAAAAAGTGGGATTCTACTGGGATTGCACCTCAAGAATACTGGGTTAGTGGGATTATGTAGTTTAATGTGCAAGATTTTTGAACTACTGGGATTATTCTGGGTTAGCTTGGGTTTCTCAACGGTTTCTAATCAACAAACATGGCGTTACAAGTTGCCATCTGCCCACATACCATAAACCATGAGAATCGCCGATTTGAAGAGTCTTCCAAACCTTATTTAAGGCAGGGCCTATGTAAGCTGGAGGGAGGGTATAGCCTAGAAAAACCGTATCTCCAATCCCAAATCTTACTAGGACAGCACGCGGGCAAATCACGATCCCATAGCTTTGTCTAACTGTCAATGGATCAAAGTGATATACACTGTGCAACTGGGGTTCCGCCTCCGAGAAAATTATAGAAACAATTGGATAACTTTAGTTAGGTGGCTTCTAAAAACCAGAACCCGTTACTTGGATTTGCTCAGGGGGGTCCTGAAAAATAGAGCATCTCAAACAAAAAGATCCAAGAACAGTGGATTTCCAATGCATGGCGACAAAACATGCAGCACACTGAGCGCAAATCAAACAGTTGAATAGAGTGAAAAACCAATGGCAATATCACCCAGAACTTTTTTCCTGAAGATAATCATTTATTTCACCAAGTTATCCAATCACCTATTAGTAAAGATCAGTTAAGTAATATGTTACCCTCTGGTAAACTAACGTAACTATGGAAAATCACCATTTTTAATGGGTAAATCCACTATAAATGGCCATTTTCAATAGCTTTTTGTATGTTTACCAGAGGGTAAGATAATAATCACCGATGATTTCACAGAGTCCAATAACTCATGATCCCCAAGCAATATCATTACTGTCAAGACGAAGATGATCACCCCGAAGGTGCGAAGCACTTGTTGCGACTTCGATGGCATCGTTTTTCCAACTCGTCCCCATCTCTACCTACATACAATTTTGTGGGTAAAACGCTGCCATAAACCACCCATGACTGGGAATGGTTTATACCACCAATTTATGGTGATTTGGGGGATGGTTTATCATTGCTTTACCCGCATATATACATATATGTTTGAATACCAACCACCAGGAAATAGTTGAAATATGTTGAAATACATTGGTAGTGATGTGGTAAACCCACTGCCATAATCCATCCCCGAAAACACCGTACATGGGTAGTATAGTAATCCCACAATTGGGATATATTTGGGTTTGTTTTTGTTTTTTTTTTGGGGGGATATATTGGGATAAAGCATACAAATTCCATAGTAATTCCTAGACTTTCTAAGTAATTTCCAAAACTGATAGCTTTCCAAGTAGTAATCACTAGAAATCACTTTGAACATCTTGGAATTTCCGTGGCAATCCCAAAGTAATTCCATAGTACTTCCCGAATTTTCCCAGTGATTCAGAATTCAGCGAGGCATTAAGGCACATAGGGCCAGCGCCAGGTAGAGCAGGCCTGGACGTTGCAGTACCTGGAAACTGAACGGTGCAAACGCTGCAGGGAACTCCAGGGATTTTCCCCAAATGCTGGGTGGTTTTTACACCATGAAAGACTGGGTGACATTCATGGGGAAAATCCCAAGCATCAACAATGGCGAACATCGTGTTTTTTCACCTGATTCACCTTAGTTAACTAGATATGATATAGCTAAATCATGTTAAATCATGTTAAATCATGTTACATCATCTTAAATCACTCTCGGAATTTATCACAGATGACATCATCCAGAGGTTTGATCGCTGAATGGGGATGCATCTTGCCCCAAGGATGGCTATCACTGGGCAAACTGGATGCCATGGATGGATACCAAAGGGGTGTGTAGAACTGAGGTCTCCTTTTTAATGGATAACAGCATGTGTAACATCTGGGCTATGTCTTTCATCCCAAAGTAAACTCAATGGATTTCAGGGAAAATTACAGGAAACAACCATATTTTTCATATTTCCCATAGTTCATCGGAATTGGTGGTTTCCGGTGTTCAGATTTTCCCATCCAAAAATTGATCCACCGATCCTTGAAGCTCTCCCGCCGCGGCACATGGCCAAAGAGATATTCACGCCAGGCTCCCAGTGAAGACCCGTAAAGTCCACGTTGCAATCCTTGGTTTTTTTTGGCGGCGTGGGAAGATGATGGGAAGATGGGACATATCTATGGTTTTAATGGGATATAAAACCATGAATTTGATGGAATTCTTCATGAGATTTAATGGGATAAATGACCAGTATAAATAAATAAAAATATATATATGTATATACGTATGTCTAGTATTCATATTTCATGGCATGTAGTGGGATATGTAATGGGAATATGATGGAAACATATTGGGATGTAACAATATGTACAGTCTGGTCATTCAACATAGCGATGATTTAGATGGAACGAGGCCTTGGCTAAGTGAGCTTGGGCTTACCCTCTGGTAAACATACAAAAAACTGTAGAAAATAGCCAATTTATCGTTGATTTATCTATGAGACTAATGATTTTCCATAGCTATGTAAACGTTGACCAGAGGGTATGAATCAAAATTTCTTGGCTATTTTCAAGAGCTCAGTGAATGACAATTTTCTGCTCTTTATTTGCCAAGTTATCTTCCGGTTCACGTTTCAGGGCTGAGCTATCCACCATGTTCTGCGGCTTATTTCACTCTTGAGGAAGTCATGACCCCACCCGTTTAACATGGCTTTGTGCAAACAAAAAAAAGGTACTCATAATTTCATGGTTTTGCAGTTTAGCATCACTTTCCCCATTGAAAATATTGAAATGCCAAGGGTTGGCTATACCCTGTGTGTAGGCAAACTCCAAATAATCAAATGGTTCGTGCTATCAATATCCCATCAACATTCATCTTGTAAAACGTCGGAGGCCCCGGATAGCTGGTCCCTGGTCTATAGCTAGGTTAACTATGCTTCACCGTAGATATATCTGTAGTTAATAGGCACCAATATATATATAATATGTATATGTATAATATGTATATATATATAATATGTATATATATATAATTACATAATTATATATATATTAAATACAGATATATCCCTATCAAACCAAATGTTACTTCATCCCACCACGGTCATGCCGCCCCAGTCACTGCGCCCAGGAAACAGCGTGTGGCCTTCCCTGAGGATTCGTCCAGGGGAACCCGGAAAAAACAATGAAGATTGTCCCGCGGGTGTGAAAATAACCATAAAAGGTACGTTAGTAGCATAGAAACATATAGAAACTCAATATTTTATAGGGGTATTCCCTGAAATTTAGCCCCAAAAAATAGACCTCATATTTGGTAGGTATCTCCAATTGAGGTACCTGAAATGGCCATTCAAACAGTACAAAAAAGGGAACCTTTAGGCTACAAAGCATTGGGTTTTAACCAAGACTGATGGTTTCACCAAGAGTCATTGTGTTTCTCTCATGCAAAACGTAGATTTATGTGGCACACAATGAGGATTTATTGAGGCAACAAGACATGTACATGTTGACCAAGCATGAGAACTGCCTGAATGGCTGTCGAACATGCGCCCGTCACACGAAAATTTTCTCACCAGCCCAATAATGTGGATCTGCCCAAGCAAAATTGGCTACCTAGCAAAGACAAGAGGGGTCACCAACATCAATGCATAACATGCGTGTTTCGCAATGGAAAACCCAGCAAACTCAAACACAACGCCTTTTGCATTCCAAAAAGTCAAATTTCAGTCAAAAAAAAAGTTCAAAACCCTCGGTTTCACCATGTCTCACCATCTTTCACCAGCAAAAATCGCTGGATTTCTGGAAAAACTTCGCCGCGGCCTGTGGCTCCGTTGTCCGCCAGAACGTAGCGAAGAGTACCTCTTCGGTTTCTTTTGATTTTCGCCAGGTCGTGGGAGTGGGACATGGAAAAACTTGACCCCTTCCAGTCCAAGCTATTCCAGACACACACACACATATATATACATACATACATATATGTGATGTACCTATGCTATATGTATATATAAATGTATGATTTATAAGTATAATATGTATATATGTCTACATGTATATATATATATATATATAAATCATCACACACACATTATGGCAATCCAGTCAGCAATAATTTGGAAAATCTAGGAATTACTATCGAATGACTGTTAGTAAAGCATTAATAAACCACCGATATTTTGATGGTTGCTACCACCCATTTATGGTACAATTAGGGATGGTTTACTATTGCTTTATGGACATAAAAAATATATATATATATGCATGCTTAGCTCTGCAGAAAAGATAGAAACATAGAATCATACTGAACATGATTAAACTAGTGAGGATTTACGTGATCTTTTTTGGGGCTCATCTCCCAAACCTCAGATTCGAATTCACCACAAAACCCTCCGTCAAAAACCCTCCGTCAAAAACCCTCCCCAGTTCCATTTTTTCCAGATTTCGTTGCAAAAAACCTGATGAACCCATGTTGTTCGCATGTTTTTGTTGGCCTTTCCATCGTTTTTCGATGTTTTTTCAATGATTTTTATGTTTTTTTTTTGAGGGATGCCTTAAGGGGAAACCCCCCTCAACATACCTCAGAATAATAAAAGTATTATTCCGGCATACGTTGAGTTCACAAAAAAAATATTCCAAGAACTCAATGAGATATATGGAAAATGGAATAATTTCCATCAAACTGATACGGGCATAGTCTATTTCTAGCCAAACGCAAGTAATCGTAAGCAGCTGCGCGCAAACGGCCGAAACAGTTTCCCTTCTTGCAGAGCTGGGGCACAAATTTAAACCATTTTCAACATAATCAGATAGGATCAAGAATGGTCAGCATAGTATCTTTAAACAAATGTCCTCGCAGCAACCCACTAGTTGAACATGGTTTTAATTGGTTTTTGATGTTTTTCCAGTTTCTGGGCTGGTTTGGTGGTTCTGGCCTTAGTGGGAATGAATGGGAAAAGGAAAATATTTGGTTGTCACTGGTTTATTTTTTTTTGCCAATTTCTGGATTTGTTTTGTGATTGTAGCAGCTGCCCCCTTTTGTTTTTGAGGGGTGCCAGGCATCTCCAATACCTCCAGAATAATTTCTCCCCTGTCGAAAGCCCACAAAATGGCACCCAACCTGGCTCTCTTCTAGAGGTTTTCCCAACTTTGCGTACGCCTCCTATTTCTTCCATATTCCCTTCGTTGGCCATAATGGGAATGAGTGGGAGATGTTTGGGTTTCATTTGTTTTTTTGTTAATTCTTGCCAGTTTCTGGGCTAATTTGGTGAGTAGCTGCCCACTTTGGTTTTTGAGGGGTACCAGGCATCTCCAATACACCTAGAATAATTTCTCCCCTGGGGAAAGCCCGCACAATGGCAATCAACCTGGCCTTTTCCTAGGTATTTTCCTAACATTCCCGACTCATTGCCACCCAAAGAACTCTCGAGAGAAAGTACCGTGAGAGAAAGGTGGTCCGTTGGACACTAGTTGTGCGTGCAAGTACGCTGCAAAAAAAGGTTGGCAGCAATTGCCCAAACTGCATGA
>Ga0126342_10008495_pt1 | contig 18413 bp, 19 predicted proteins | sample Cyp1metagenome_FD_92528 | JGI IMG/M metagenome (GOLD analysis project Ga0126342, IMG submission 92528) | Coral microbial communities from Lord Howe Island, Old Settlement Bay, Australia - Cyphastrea 1 metagenome | ecosystem: Host-associated > Invertebrates > Cnidaria > Coral ...
CATACATTGCATACATTGCATACATTGCATACATTGCATACATTGCATACATTGCATACATTGCATACATTGCATACATTGCATACATTGCATACATTGCATACATTGCATACATTGCATACACTACATACACTACATACATTACCTACCTACCTACCTACCTACCTACATACATACATACATACATTACATACATTACATACATACATACATACATACATACATACATACATACATACATACATACATACATAGATACATACATAACATTACATTACATTACATTACATTACATTACATTACATTACATTACATTACATACATACATACATACATTACATACATCATACATACATACATACATACATAACATAACATAACATAACATTACATTACATTATATTACATTACATTACATTACATTACATTACATACATACATACATTACATACATACATACGTACGTACGTACGTACCTACATACATACATACATACATACATACACACATACACACATACACACATACACACATACACACATACACACATACACACATACTTGCCTTACATTATTACATTACGTTACGTTACATTACATTACATTACATACATTACATTACATACATTACATTACATACATTACATACATTACATACATTCGATACATTACATACATTGCATACATTACATACATTACATATATTTATAGATATACATACTGTATGTGCATTGTAAATGTATATATAGATATACATTTAATCAAAATATATTAGTATATTCAATAAAGTTGACGTTGATCTTTACCTGGTTTCATCGCCGAAATCACCCATGGCACTGCAGTGGACTGTCCGGCGTGCCTCCCTGGTGGGAAGCTGCAGCTCACGTTCGACAAGATCTGCGCAGCATTTTCAGGTTTTTGATCCCATTAAGGCAGTGGATCGTTGGTACGGACTCACCCCTGGTGAAGATATAGGATATGTAGGTGAACAAAGGTTGGTCCAAGTTTGGGATGAATTTTGAATAGTTAATTTTGATATTCACCCATTGGTGCCATCTCCCATACTCCTCTGGCCGCTGGCCTTGCGTGGCGGATCACCTTTCTTCGCTCCTTTGACCTGCAGCTCGACATCTGTGAACAGCTGTGAAAAAAAAACGGTGGAAATGAACCCAAGATAACCCAAGGATGGTACAGCACCAGGCGTTGCCAATTTCTGGTGAAAAAAAACTCATAGTTCATCATAGTTCTGTAGATCTATCAACGTTCTATCTATTTTTGCCATCTCTTGTCTTAACGTTTTCTATCCAAACTTCTTTCATCCATGGATGAAAGATGGATCACCGAGGCTGCGTCCACAAGGCTCAGATCGAAGATGCTGACATCGCCGGGTTGTCTCGCCTGCCATCTGAACACTGGACTCCTACCAAAGGATACCAGAGGTTTCATTGATTTTGATTTCATCATATAACCCCTAATCATTGAATCTGATCGTTTGGATAGTTTCATTTCGGGGTTTCAATTTTCATATTTGCAGTTTCCAGAGAAGACATGGAAAAAATGTGTCAAAAAACGGTAACCAAAACTTAGACGATCAAGTCTTGGAAAAAATGACAACATATACCAAAGTTTGAACAACCAAGCCTTAGGGGAAAAAACTGATAGAAATCACGACCCCGAATGCATTTTTTTTAAAGTGTACATCAACAGAAACCATCGAAGAAAAGTCTCCCCAAGAAAAAAACAACACCTAACCTGTGACCTGTGAAGATCACTTTTGGTGTAAACAAGTCTTTTAGCGAGACCAGATTCTGTGTCCAAGTATTTGGTATAAAAATGCAATTAAATGTGTTGAATCCGAGGTCGCACCAAGCCATGTCTTCTCTGAAAACTGCAATCTATAAACATTTAAAGCCGCAAAACAACAAAAAAACAAACATATTCTAAAACCAAACTATCAGATTCAATGAATAGAGGTTATATTGAAATATCTTGATTCATATTGAAAGATAGATCGATAGATAGATCGATCGATCGATGGATCGATAGATCGATAGATCGATAGATCGATGGATCGATAGATACATTGATAGATACATCGATAGATCGATAGATCGATAGATAGATCGATAGATCGATCGATCGATAGATAGATAGATATAGCATCATATAGCATCATATAGCATCATATAGCATCATATAGCATCATATAGCATCATATAGCATCATATGGCATCATATAGCATCATATAGCATCATATAGCATCATATAGCATCATATAGCATCATAATATAGCGTCATAATATAGCGTCATATAGCATCATGTAGCATCATATAGCATGATAGTTCATCTTGTGCCCCCAGTTTTGTTCTTGCCCACCTCGAGGTCTTCAGTGGCTTGGGCAAATGCAGTTGCAGCTTTCCTATGGCGGGAACTGCATCCAGCGGAACTGGCCGTTGTGAAAAAGCCTATGGATCCACTATGGCGAACTGGCCGTTGTGAAAAAGCCTATGGATCCACTATGGCGTGTCTGCAAAAAAAACGGATGGCTTACCAACAATATGGTAATTGGATTCACTAATGATTCCATAGAACAATAGTGTCATTACCAAAATCTCTAGTTCTCACTGGATTTTTTTCACATCACCCAACCATATTAGCCTCCGCCGACTTTTGTGGCATGGAGTTGAGAGCCAGACTCCAATGGAGAAGCCATCACTCAAAAACTGCTTGGGGATCTTCAGAAATGCGCAAAATGTGGTCTGCCAAGATAGATCTAATATGATTTCAGTGAGGTTCCTTGCTATTTGAGTCAACGGTTTTCCTCGTTTATCTATGTGATAATCACATTTTCGGCACTGGTGTCCAAAGTCTGGGGCCAACTGTATTGTCAGTGGCTGTGAGTTTGTTATTCTTGCTTTGTGCTCATGCCAAAGTCCAACAAGAATCCTACCATGGATACTGTGTGAAAAGTAGCCAGTTGCCCTGGTGTCTGGACATATTCTTGAAGATCCTGTGCCAACGTTCCTCATCCAAAATCTCTGTGGATTGATCCAGCTGAAGCGAGCTGGAGCACGGCAAGCTGAGCAGTGCCTCAAACCCTCTGTCATTCCCTTCTACTGGATGGTTGAGCGCCGGCTTCCCAGATAGAATTGTCATAATCCTCATGAAACAGCCTAAAACCATGTCTGATACGCAACTAATCATGATTCACCAGCCTGAATAAGGCTAGGTTGGGAGAATCCCCCGAATTGCTAACCCATATAGTATAATTACAATCAACTCCCACCATTTGCTCCGCACCTGCTATGGAAAATTACCATGTTTCATAGCTAGATCATCGAACTGAATGGGTCATGGCTTCCATAGCAAACTGGAACAACTTACCAGAGGGTAACCCCAAAGTGGTAAACCCAATGCCATAAACCGACTATCTCAGATGGTTTCAATCTCACCCATTTTTTTTTACTCGGGATAGTTTATTATTGGCTTCTCTATTCATAGCACCTAATTGTTAATGATGGTTTCAAACCCGTTGGGTTTTAATAACTTAATTCATTAGCTCATCAATAATTTTGAAAACCAATATTGGGCATATGGGGAATATTAATAAACCATACTAAGCCCAATAACCCCAACAACTCCAATGAAAATGTGTTACTTGGGGATATGATTAATGATTAATGATATATATTTCTTAGAGATCTTCCCCTTTTTATTGGGCCCCAAAAAAAATCCTCCAGCGATTGAAGGTGCGCCTGCCCAAACTGGAGCCACCGTTGACACACTCAGCGGTACGTGCACCTTCGGCACGTTTGGTCGCCTGCGGCTCGCGCACTTTTTTGATTTTTTTGACGCAGAGGAAATTGATGGAAATGGAGGGTGCTAATGAAAAAATATGAAAAAATCATCTGGAGGGATTTAATATGATTTAATAAGCCATCTAAATTTGGGAGATTCTTTGAGATGATTGGGGTGATATGGGGTGAAAACTCATTGCATCTACAAATCATATTGTCATATTCAGGCCATCTGTTTTTTGGGATTGATATGGGGTGATGATTCTGACTCCATAGCCAGAAATTGCTGGGGGGATGATTTCCTGCTGGATGCCTATATAGGTTGCAACATCTGGGTGCCAGCCGCACATGTGTTTGAACTTGAGAGCTAATCATGACCAATGGTTCTGCCCGCTAGATGCAGAGCAGACAGAAGGCAGGCGTGCTTTTTCGGACGACGAACTCAGCTGAAGCTTCTTGCGCTTTGCAACTGGCTTTGTGAACCGTTGGACTCCAGCAGAAAGGCAGCTTGGCGGTTTGTAAGGAGTGCGACGCACGTGATGAGGTGGCAAAAGTACCACACCTCTCACTACCATGTGGATACACATCAAAGACTGGCTTTCCACAAGACTCACACCATCTCCACCATCTCACGCCAAGCTGCAAATTGCCAGCTTGTATCACAATGACGCTCTCGGCCTCAGTGTCAGGTTAGGATGCAAAGAAGCTTCTCCATGTCAGCTATTGAAGATCCCCTGATGGTTGATGTTGTATGATCTTGGCCGATCTGAATATGGATCAACACATATCAAAAATAGATAAAAATAGTACCGTTGGTGAACACCCAAATAGACATAAATAGACTAAAACTCGCAAAACATTCCCAAATGGTAACTGACTTAGCTGGTAATTGGCAGTTCATGGGCACACAGCTATTGACCCGTTCCCATCTCCGGATCTGGGACTTCCTGGCCCACCCGGTGCCAATGAGGCGGCCAGGACCTGCCTCACAGGTGGATTTTCTGCTTTTACAGAGGGCCATTGTTTCCCTCTCTCTTCCGTGCAGCTTGAAATCATTCGGCTAGCCTCCGGAAAGCGTCCCATGCCTCCAAAATCAAAGAAATGTGCAATGCATCGCTCAGGGAAGGCAAATTCATTGGACTTCACTGGCAAATACTTGGCTGCTACATGCTGCTACAGTATCTCTCCTGTAGCCGACCGCCAGTTGTATGACTTGACCAGTTGCATTTTTTACACTGTAGATGTTTGAGGTCGTGGCAAGCTGCTTTCGCCTTCTCACGGCTCTGTGCACCTCATGCTGGCATGGTCTTAACTTTTCTTGTCAGCGCATCTTGCACAACCGCTTCTCAGTACACCCTACTAAAACACCCGAATCAATGCCCTCCCATCAGCCATCCATCAGCCATCCAATTCTTCCAGGTGACCAAAGCAGCTGCCAGGACAGAGCCAAAGGTCATCAGAAACGCAAAGGCGCGCCGCAACACGGCGGGCGGGACTTTGCCTTCGGCCGCGGCCACGCGGAGCTTCGCCAGACCATTCAGCAGCCGACGGCCAAACCTGGAAGCCATGGATTGTTCCTGGTTTTAACCTGGAGGATTTTCACATGGATTGGATAATGGCTGGATGATATACATCCGATTGGTACTGGTACAGTGGTGGTTGCATCATGTTGCATCCATGAATGACTTCTTCTGCCATCATGTCATCTTTTAAGAAAGACATGTGTTGTTGGTTATCCTGTTACGTAATGATATACCATCATATCTCCATCACATCATCTTTCAAAAAGACAATGATATTCTGATATACATGATATACTGGCAATCGAATATGGCAATGGAAAATCGCCCACGTACAGGATTTATCACTTGAAAAGTGCTTTGAAATTGCAATTACTATAATCATAGAGGATTTTCAATTGCCACGTTTGACTACCAGAGGGTAAAAGAGTTTTCTTATCAAAGATATTATAAGAAATACCATCGAAGCATCCACTCTTGATAAGATGAGTCGCATCCATCGAAGCACGACACTCGCCGCTCCCCCGTGGGACCCTTGAGCATCCCAACTGGTACACGCGGTCACCGTAGAAATACACGCCATCCTGTGTCAAACTTGACATGCCACGTGCGATAATAAGGCAGCTGGAACCAGAAATCAGTGGGTAATGGGCACCCAATAGTGCTCCGGTGATACAACCGGGAAGAGTTTGTGGGTGCAACTGGCAGCAGGTAGTACTGTATCACATCAGGTTGAATATCATTTGCGGTCTGGGACCAAACAGATCTATCTGTGAGCCTCAAACCAAGTTCAGTGATGAGAATCCGGTCAGCACAGGAAGTTGCACCATCATCATACAAATGCAACACTGCCAGAACAGAAAACACGGGCAAGTCAAGAACGTATCTATTCATGATTAATGTGCTTCAACTGTTTCAAGTTTAATACCCCTCTGTCCCCCATCCAAGCAGTCCAGAAACCATGTATTGGTCTCACCAATCTCTTCCATTCGATTGTTCTTGGGATCCTTCAGTGTCAAAATGACGCAAAGGCTTGGCATGAAAATCAAGAAAGTTTGCAGCTGTGGGGTCCACTTTTAGAGGCTTTGCGAATCTCTGCACTCGATGTTCTGCAGTACCATCTCCTAACTACCCTCTGGTAAATTAACATAGCTATGGAAAATCACCATTTTTAATGGGAAAACTCACTATAAATGGGCCATGTTCAATAGCTATGTTAGTTTACCAGAGGGAAATTACGATTACAAACGGCATATAATGGCAGTGCTTCCTTGGAACCCTGAAGAGCTTCATGAAGGCAAATCAAGAGTGTAACAAGACTTGCTCCTGAGGCTGTTCGGGCACCTTTGGCACGAAGAATTCTGATTCTTGTTGTCGATTACCGTACCTGAACACTGCAAGAAGTCCCTGATCGTTGCATCCATCGAATTGCTGGTGCTTCTCTTTATATTCATGCTATTTCATGCTGTGCCATTTAATTTCCGATCATTTCCGCCCTGTGAGATCACTCTGCTTTCTGAATGGCACAACTCCAGAAAGGCTCACATGCCCGGTTGGCCGCCATAACCGGATCCGTACATTCCACGCCTGAGACTGGCGGCAACATGCGGCAACTGAAGAAAGGATGTAGATGCTGTACGACATTCGCTAAGTCAATAAGATGTGTCAAAATGTTTAAACTTTAAACCATGTTAATTCAAGTGAATTCATACATATTTAACCTACTAGGTGCATGACAATGAATGACCCATGCAACATGGATGTGATGTTCATATTTGCAAATACCATGAACTCCACCACCAAGGGCTGGACCCATACATGGAGCCCCCATAGCCGCCATACATCGAGCCCATCCCGCCGTAGCCACCACCGTAGCCGCCGTAGCCACTGCCATAGCCACTGCCATAGCCGCCATATCCCCCGTACCTCACCACTTGAGATGTCCGCACTGAACCCATCTTGAGAGTCTTCCCTAAAGCCGCTACCTTGAGACCATCAAAGATTCACGTGGTGGCTCCGTTTCATCTTGTCAGGGACTCAAATATGTTTACACTTTTTGACACTTTTTGTTGTAGGAAACAAACAAGGTCTGCGAGCCCAAGTCCAGTCAATGCATAGCACCTCCTGTCAGTGTCCCGTTGATGTTGCAAGATTCTTATGATTCTGAGAAGGATAAAACGTGTAAAGCCTATGCAGCACGGCTCCATCAAACTGCTCAGAGCTCTTGTTCAGGAGTGAAAGGTATACAGGACCCCAGATCAGTTTGATTTAAGACAATCTTCCTGGTGAAAGTGTTCCAACATATTCATACATATTCCAACTATATGACCATCTCAATGTGCAACTCCCTCGGATCCTCTCGTGACTCTTGAGGCTCTTCAGCAATTATTCCCTATAGTCCAGATGGTGTGGCAGGGGCACATTGAGCTGCCATACATCGAACCACCTCCGTACCTGCCACAGTTGGCATCAGATCAAAAGGTGCAGCATTTCCATAGCCCTGGAGGGTCTGCCGGCGGTTCACGCGCCAGTGCTGGCATAGGAGGTAGATGATGGTGTCAGCCTGTTGCTCTTCGTTAAGTTTCCAACTTGCCAAATCCATCCAAATCCAGGTTCAATGGGTCCCTGAGTGCACGACGAAGTTGTTGCAGCAGGCTCAACCGCGCTGCTGGTTACGTCTGCAGCAGGAGTGCCTACAGGCATGCTGAATTAAGACTGGCGCTGGCCGCTGTCCCTGATATTTTTCCAGTGTCACAGTTTCCGCTATGAAAAAAATGGTCTCATACGGCAAGGTCAACTTTGAGGTTAATTTGACTCATAGAGGTAAGCAAGTGGGTTTCCAGCACTTTCTTCTCTTGATTTCCCTTGCATCTTAGGTGTACGGAGCAACTGTACCTCAACTGCAGGCGAGCCACTTGCAGCCACGGGGTTCACCGGAGTTGATGCAGTAGCTCTCCTGATCAATGGACATGGAGGAAGTCTTCCCCTGTGAGTCTGACCTGTGATGGCAGCCTCCAAACAAACATAACAAATACACTTTAAACATACACAAAAATACACAACATTATATACCGTATATACCACAAGAAGATCTCAATGTCAGTCTCCTCCGCAGTTTCATTCATCTAGTCTTATTGCTTATTTTTTTTGAGCCACAGGAAAGATTATGAGCGCCTCTCTTCATTGGACAATCAAAGAAAATCAAAGAAATATAGATAAGATAAGATAAGCAAGTTCATTATCAAATCTCGGTATACTTCATCAGATTTCATCAGATTCCATCAGTTGATTCCCGGAATTTTCAACTGATACCTGGGGCCCTTGGCCTGCCGTTACGCTCCCAGGGCTTCGGTGGGGCGGCCTGGAAGTTGCGGTCAGGACCGTTGGAATTCTGGTCATGTGATATTGATTGGCTCTCAGAGTTTCCATGCGGGATTCACTGCGATCAAGAGGGAAATCGTCGTTTGAGAGTAGAATTATGCGTGAACACTGATCGCAACTCCAAACCCCGATATCCCTTGTTGTAACATGTTGTAAGAATACTTACAACGAGAATGTCGGACCAGTAACATTAAGTGTTGATACGCATTCCAAAAATAATCTTCTTCACATTGACCATGGGATACAGAACATGATCCCCATGGGCCCGGCGCCTGCATGAAGCCCAGAGGTTAAGAGGCTTGACATACCAAAATGGAGCTGTTCTCACTTGGATCTCTTAGGTTGGATGGCCTGCAGCTTCATGGAAGCCTTGACAGGAAAGTGCTGAAGAAAGGGCTGAAAAAAAGGTGCTCAAAGAAATCCCAAGATGCAGTGTGTGTTATTGTGTGTTATTGGGAGATAGGAGGCATTCGGTGATACTGCAACCACGAAAAACAACTGAGTGCTTCTTATTCATTGCTACAATCTCTTAGAAGACACTTGTCTTTTCATGTAGGTTTCAAAGTGCTAGAGCAAAAGCTGCCGGGAAGCAACGCGACCTATGCAAAGTCTAGCTGCATATGACATGTGTGTGTGTGTTAGAAAGTTCAATTTCCTCAATATGTGTTCGCCCAATTTCCCTTCTGAATTTGACCCTCTTCGCATGCTGGATCCATCCAGTCCCATGGTCAGTTCTTGGAGAAATGACTTCAACCTCAAGTGACTCAAGTGGTCCAAATGGTCAGTGGTGGGTGGCACCGGAAAGCGTGAAGCTCTGCCAAAGGAGAAAGCTTGAGCAGTCCTGTCCCATGGATACTGAGGGCCCATGGCTCCGGTGCGCCAATCGATAGCAAAACGATGTTTGACGGATATACACGGTAATATAATACATTATAATACCATAATCTGAAAGAACAATACATTGTCAATACATCAACCTAAATATCCAAAAACATCGATAGCAGTATATCCAACAACACTAATAACACTAATCGCATTGAAAAGAGAGGAGAAACACATGCAGAAAAACAATACGCTTACGCGCCTTCTTTTGGAACTCGCCTGCTTGGTGGCAATCGAGTCCTGTTGCAGATAGGGGAGGTACCCAAAAGCTACGAGTTGGTTCACCATTTCCAAACTAGTTCCTTGTAAATCAGTAGTTGGCATATGTTGGGATTATTCAACACTATCAATGTTTTGGATTGTTTTGGGATGTTTGGGAGTTTGGGATTATTGGGGGGTCCTTATGTGGTGTGGATTCTCACTCCACTGATCACTATCCAACTGCTGCTTGAAAAAGGTGCTTGCTACTACTCACGAGCTACTACTCATGCCTTTCTCTAGAGGTGTCCTTATCATGCTGGTAGCTGGAAGGAGCCACCCCTTCGAATCCGCTGCCAACTGATTGAACCTGCCAGGGGACATGTTGCCATCCCAACTGCTATCATAGTTCACAAACATCCAACAGGCATCTACTCAGAACTGCACCGTCACAACCAAATGACATGGAGAACCCTCCAAATCATGCTTGTTCACTTCAGAGGGCCTTCCCAAGATTGGGGCTATCCTCTGCTTGTGCAGGAAAAAACACATGTCAGAAAAAGGTAACGCAATGCTAAGCAGCGTTTCCCAAGGCAAACACTAGGCGATTCCGACTGGAGCAAAAGCACCACAACAACGCTTTCTTGCTCATGAGTTGATGCCCATGTCAATCGGTTGGTTCAAGGGAAAATCTACAGGAGCCCTTATTTATTTAGATGGTTGAAACAGCTTCAGATATGGTTTTCCATGTTTTCCCCCATGTTTTCCCATTTTTTTGCACATGATCCCTTCAACAAATCCATCATCTGTGCAAAAAGGTGGACCCTTCGCAGCCCACAGAAAACCGCAGCATGCCTGACTGTTCCGACCCCGCGGAAAGGAATGCCGTGCCGAGCAAGGTCGGACTTTCCTGCAGGGTTTCTGTGCATCCCCAAATCTGTCGGGGAATTTTACCAGGTTTTGATGAACGAAAACGGAAATTATTGCGGTGATGTCACAAAGTTTGTGGTTCATATGAAGAAGTATCATACCATGTCACCATGTCCAAAAAATAGTGTAAATACATTTAATTTATATAAATACGATATATCATTTTTGCTCGTCGGTGGTTAGTGGTTTCAACCCCGTGAAAAATATGCTTGTCATTGGGGGCCATCATCCCTGGTTGAGAATAAACAATATCTTAAACTACCAACCAGACTGCTGAATTCGAAATAATATGGTGAGTTGTTCAAACACCCATAAGTAGACTTGGCTAAACACACTTCAGTGGGAAAACTCTCAACACTGCCCCACTGTTCTCAGCTCTTCATACACTACAGGTCTACAGGTGGTGAACGGTTTCTTAATTTCTTACCACAGCGGCATGATGCATACAGTTGGCTAAGAGGTAACGAATTTCTTAAATTTAACAATAATATACAATAATTTAACAATATTTAAAGTCAAGCGATCCTCAGAGCGGGTTCTTCCAAAATATCACGAAATCCACAGCCAACAGCTGACCCGGCAATGCAGCTGCTTCACAAGGTCACTGGAAACTCTGCACAACACACTTCCCGATGGAATCGAGTTCCCAAAAGAAACCCAGTTGAGTACCCAACATCGATCAACTCAGAAGCAACTTTTGACTCAAATCAACTCAAGTCAACCTTCTCAGCTTTAGACATATTTAAACATTTAAGCAATCAACCTTCACTGCAGCCAAGCTCAGCCAAGTCCTGTCATCTGGGTTGTACACCAGCCCAGGCCCAATGAGCCCATACCTGTGGACATGGATGACTTGAAACTGCCACAGAATCCGGTCGAATCCGGCGCCTTGTATGAGCACATTCCTTCAGAAGGTCCATATCGAAGACCTGAAGCTTGAAGCGTTCTCCGCTGAACGTTATGACTTTGATCCAGAACCAAAGAGGCAGCACTTTCAAGTAAAATACATCAAACTCATGCAAACCTGGATGTTTATAACTTGATAATCCATTTGAATGATAATCGTTCATTACCTCAATGATCTAATTTGAGACCCAGTCCTGCGCATCTCGCGATTCCGTGCCAAAGACCATGAATTTCCTTGGCGTGGCCGCTGTCCTCAGCAGATACAGAGGCCCCCAGACCGGGGTCAAGTGCCAAGCCAAACAACGATAAATACATATATATATATATATATATTATATTATATATGACATACATAGTTGTGATAAAATATGCATGAATTACCCTCTGGTAATTTAACATAGCTATGGAAAATCACCATTTTTAATGGGTAAATCCACTATAAATGGCAATTTTCAATAGCTATGTTAGTTTACCAGAGGGTATACATAGAAATGTTGATAATGAATACCCTCTGGTAAACTAACATAGCTATTGACAATGGCCATTTATAATTAGTGAGTTTTCCCATTAAAAATGCTGCTTTTCCATAGTTATGTTAGTTTACCAGAGGGTAATGAGTGAAAGCCCATTAACTGGCCGTTTCATTGCACGGGAGCACCAAACATCCCAAGCTTGTCTGAGCACATGGCGTACATTCCCAGGCTTCAAGCGGATATGTGAACTCCTCAGCACCCCATGGATGGGCAAAATCCTCCACCGGTAGTTTGATGGGGGTTGACCATGGTGAACCATCCACACTGGGCTTTTATCACCAAAATTCTCAGACAAAATTGGGATACAATTACTATCAATTATATAATATATATATAATATATACTTTATCCAAGAAATAATGGATGGTTCATGATTTGCGGGCTTCCATTGGCTGGTTTCATGGGGATCACGGATTACCCCCGCTGGTGCCTGCGGGATCTCCTCCCTGGGAGCCTCTGGCATCCGCCTGACGGCTCATCAAACTTTAATGAGACATGGAAGAAACCTCAACCACTGATCCCTTACTTCTCTCGACTTTTCTAATTGATCATAGTATATCGATGTATATCATAGTAATCCCTGGCCTTAGAAGCATTATGAAGCATTCAAGTGTCAGCTATTTGAGATGTGACAATATCAGCTGCCTTGCGTGTTGCCCCTTGCGTCGAAGAGACAGTCAATGTGAAGTGATAGCATTCCGCAAGATATCCCAACGTTCACGCCCCACGCTATATGTGGGTGTCTGAATGTATGAATGACATCAAATGCATGGATATCCCATCTTAGATCATCCAAATCATCTCAGTCTCAGGGTCAAGATGCCTGGCAGAGTCAGGTCGACCACTTCTTGCAGAGTCCGGTCGACCACTTCTGGCGGACTCAGGTCGACCACTGCTGACGCCACAGAATCTGGAGGCACCTCAGTAAGTGCTCAGCAAGTGCAGCAACAGCTGGACACATCACTGGACAGCATTTTGGCTAAGAGATGCCAAGAGAATGAAACCAAGGTGAAACTGTTAGACTGATTTTAGATGATTTTAGACTGTACATCCTCACAGCCAAATTTCAGCCCTGTGGCCCCAACTGATTGCAGCATTCGGGTCTTTGACATCATAGGCACCAGGACCAGGCGTGTTCTCCTGTCAGCTGGGTGAGATAAGGCACTGACTGGGACCTGCTGAAACCCTGCCTGTGTGGAGTGCCAACCAGCACGATGTCTGGCTCGCGCAAAGGAATACCTACGTCCAGTGTCCCGGGTCGTGCGTGATGGTGCATCGAGCAGGATGAAAGTGAAACAGATATAGATGATATAGTTTGATAGACCTAGGCTCTCTTCCATCAGTTGTGAGAACAAGCCAATGGAACCTCTATACAATCTGCCCAGATTATCAAGAAGTCCTCATTTTTCGACCGGTCAGCACTTTCCGAACCACACCCAGCGCTACTCATCCAAAAACAAACAACATTTCTGTAAAGTTTGATGGCAACGATCTTCGTGATTTCTCTCAGCTGGCCAAGTCTTTGTAAATGGTGGGTTGAGACTTAACTATCAAGCTTGGGGATATGAATCGGGGAATATGATATTGGCTATATCAACCACTATTAGCCATTATCGACCATAATTCACCATTCATATCATTATCAATCATTACAAATGAAACTATGGCTAACCGTTCTCAACCATTATGACCATGATAACCATAACAATCCATAACATGTACTGATTTTACTGTATCATTCCGGACTGGCCAGAGTTTCGGTCCACCTGGCCGAGCTCGGCCGCAAAGAATTGATCTGGGGACCAAGGGCTTCCTCCTGGGGTTTCACCTGGTTGCTCACCTGGCGCCCAGCGCACAGCTCACAGCCCAACATGGGTATATCATGGTATATCATGGTGTGTCAAAACCATGTACCCCTGGTGAACATCAAAATAGCTGGTAAATGGATGTTCATCCCCCTAAAAATGATATTAATAGGTATTGATCCATACCCATATGAAGAAAATTCGGGAAAACCATCTACTCGACCTACCAGGACCTATCAGGACCTCCGAGGGCGCCTTGTCCCGTAAGCTCCGGAAGTTCTGATTCTCTTCCTCACCCTCCAAGGACTCTTTGCTTCCGTTCCTGGCCGATTCCAGCTGCGTTTTTTTGACTCGTTCTTGTCTGAAATCACCGATCTTAACTGTCCACAACTATCCCTACAGAGCGGAAGTGTAGACAAGAGGGGTGGGGAAGTGGGATCATCTGCAACATTGAATATCTCAGTTCCAGATTCTAGATCTACATCAAGCATCACAAATCAAGGCAAATGATGGCAAATGTTAGATAATGTTAGATATGTTCATGGGGCATTTTCCAATCTCAATCACTGGACCCACCTGAACATCAGCGGCAGGAATGCCACAGCTCAATGGATCATGTTGCGATGGAGACAGAGTCCACTATCCCCGGAGTGATGTTTGGGCTTTGAACAGCTCAGGTTGGAAGGTGCCGACAGCAACCGGAGAGGCAGCATCTATGTCAAATTATGTCAAGCTGCCTCATGAAACCTGATTTCGACAAAAGGTACAAGTCTTTCAGTGCTCAAAGTTCACTTTAGTTTTCCTCGTACCAAATCGCAAGTTCTTCATGCAGCTTCATGCATCATCTCCTGTGTTCGTGCATCATCTCTTACTAATTAATCCAACTAATCCTGCTGTTTCTATCTACTGCAGTTCATTCCTCGCGCTTCGGGAATTTGTGGGCCAACTAGTAACTGTTTCCCGCGCCCATTACAAGACCTGCCTTTTTTTTGAACCAATGGGTAAAGACAAAGACCACAACAAATGATTGGCACAGTATTTTTCTCCAAGCAATTTCCCTCACATTTATCATCAAAAAGTATGGATACACTGTACAAAGCTGTGAGACGTTGGTGTGATGCCGAGGCAAGCTGTACACAGCAAGCTGTACCACAGTGCAGGGTATTCCTGCATCACCATGGGGCCAAGGCCTGCAAGCATGAGAATGATTTAGACATGTTTTAAGTACAGTAAATACATGTAAAATCATGTAGTATAAGGAGGTACCTTATCTTTTAAGAGACTGGACATGATATCACATCCCATTTCACCGTGATGACGAGCAAGCGTGAGTGTGCCGCGCCAGTGCCTCGAGTGGCTCAACACCTGACAAGTCGTTTACCCGGTGTTTCGTGGTGTGTGGTACATTTCCAACATAATGTGCTGTTTCCTGCAACAGCAAGACGCAGCATTTGATCACGATGATAACGAGTGCCTTAGGCTTCTTGATGCGCTACTGGAACCGCTTCAAATTGTCACAGCAGCGTCCTACAAAAACTCGTGCGAGATGAAATACGTCCGGATGTCATGGACTGCCTCCAAATGGCGCAAAAGCTTGGTTGCTCATGGTCGAATTTCGCATCGAATTTGCGAATTTATTTTAGGCCTCAAAGAAGCCTCAAGCAACCGTGGCGGCTGCGAGTCTCCCAAGGCTCGAGCGGACCGACAAACTGGCCAAATTCAGGGAATGAATTTGTAGCAACCAGATGCAACCAGCACATTTCAAATGGATAGACACTACCGAACACAATTCTTGAGATGGACTGGCAGATTGCGTGCAGATCGTGCAGGGGACCAAGGGGACAGAACCTCTTGGAAACTTGCCAGACCACCATGAATTACCAGCTGGCCATCGCCAATGGCCAATGTCTTTAATCTTGCAATCGGAGGTGGTAAATCCATGGTAAATCCGGAACTTACCATTTGAGCTTGCCATCCATGTTGTATTTCTTCAGCAGCTCCACCATCCAGTCGGCTTGGCCAAAACCCGCAGGTTGGTCGTCTCCAGTTCGGTCGGATCTGCACATCTGGTTGAGTTCCTTGACCCACTTCAGAGTCTCTGCATCTTCAGTTGCTTCAAACTGGCTGTAAGCTCCCTTCTCATGCCACAGGGAAAAGGATTGCAATCGGATGGTGTTCAAGGCTTCAGCTGGAAGTGTGCACTTATTGAATTTCAGCATGTGGTAGATGTACCTGAAACCCCAGATCCATGGCTGAAAGCAAAAGGTGAAACATGGTGAAACCCTGAAGGTATGAAGCCTTGCATGTCACCGACGCAAACGATATTGCAGCACCCCAAGTACCAAATCCAAGCCAATCCTCCTCAAAATGACATCCAACCTGACATTGTATTATATGTGTAGGTGTTGTATCATGGTTTGAATCCCAAGTGTAGAACGAGGCATGCCAGGGTGTTAACTCCCCGAAAAGACATGGAACAGTTGTGTCTAGTTGTGTCTAGTTGTGTCTAGTTGTGTCTAGTTGTGTCTAGTTGTGTCTAGTTGTGTCTAGTTGTGTCTAGTTGTGTCTAGTTGTGTCTCACAGTCGAGTCGAGCTGCTCATCCTTTCCCCACGACATCATCAGGTTTGAGATGCCACAGCCAGATTGATAGATGCCGTTCTTAGTGCCGTAGAGCGGGTGGCTGTGGTCGAGATTCTTCTTGCTGTCAGGCAATCCCACCATGTCTGGAGCACAGCCCACCGGAAAGCTATCTCCGAGCACTGCCCACTCATCCAAGAGGTCCTGAAACTTGGTGCAGCATCAGATTCTATATATCATCTTTTGCCGTTTCCTACATCAACATTAATGTCATCGATATATCATCCATACCAGCCCAAACCATCATGCAGCCTACATCCCCATCCCCTTCATCCCATTACCCTCTGGTAATGACTAACATAGCTATTGAAAATGGCCCATTTATAGATGGTTTACCCATGCAAAATGGTGATTTTCCATAGTTATGTTAGTTTACCAGAGGGTATATCCTATATCCCATTGGTCCTTGCCGGCCAGTTGCGGCAGCGCCATGACCTTCCCCAGGTCATGGATCAAGGCCACCAGCTGCAGCCAGTCTGGTGCCCCTTGGCCACGACATCGCTCGGCCGCTTGGAGGCCACGGCGATCCCCCAGATCCGAGAGGATCTGCAGCGCCTCAAAGACGCTCAGCTCACCTGGGAAGATCCGGATCGAGTTAAGACCCAAATGGATCGATTTGTGGAATGGAAACACCTACAGGAAACTAAAAAATATCTATATGTTATCACAACCATGTCTTTTCTCACTAAAATTATAGGATAAGTTTGATATATAAGTTCCTGCACATGTTCCCTTCAACCCATTCCGGGATTCTTTGGATGAACTGATGAGATCTGAGCTGGACAGGAACTGGTTTTGAAAATGGGGACAGATGGGATGCCACCTGGATGGTTCCAAGAACTTCCCCCCGGTGCCTTTGTCAAACTTCAGCCATCTCTCGTGCTGCTCCTTCACAAAAGCCACTGTCTGCATACAGTGCTTCTCGTACTTGGACAGCATCTCCTCCCAACATCACCAGTGATATGCCTATGACAAAAATATGCAAAAATGAGATGCCAATCGTTGGTCGACATTGGTGGTTCTATCCCAACATATCCAAAAATCTTATATGATCCTATATTAATATTAATATAATCCTATATGCATTTATCTATCGAATGCGTTACATACGACATGCAAGATCATGCAAGTATGATAATCTTCTGACTATGTCGTTGCATAGATCACACGCAAAAATCTGTAACAATGTGTCACATACGAATCATTGCAACATATTGCAACATATTGCAACTATGTAGACATTGTATGCCTTTTTTTTTGCCTTTTTTTTGCCAATATCGTTGCTGGATGTTGGTCTCATCTCCTCAACGATGTCAAGGCGCCGGAGCTTCTCGGGGCGCTGCATGTCATCCACTTTGGTGGCCACCGCGCCATCCGGCGTCCTGGTCAACAAGGAATCGACCTGCGCCAGCACGAGACAAAAGGCAGGGTCGAAAGGAGGGAACGAAAGGCACACTTGGAAAGTGGAAAATACATGAAAATCATGGGGAAAAAACATGAAAAAACTACTGGATAGTTGCGAATTAACACACTTACCAGTATCTTTTGCAACTGCATTGAGTTGAGATCTTGTTTGCCCAAGGTTCCACTCTGGTTTTCTCCAGGCCCAACACGAACGACATCTGTCACTCATGGGACCCACACCCAATCCTTGGCAATTTCCATAGTGTTCCCTTGCTTCCATGACATCTCCGCCGCGATGGTGGTGCGTACGACATTGGGATGTCTCAACATGGCCTTCTGCTCCAAGCGATGCAGCTCGCTATCTCGACCGGCCTGCACGAGTTCGATGAACTCAGTGAGCTCAGACTTGTAGGCCTGG
>Ga0126342_10008496_pt1 | contig 18412 bp, 10 predicted proteins | sample Cyp1metagenome_FD_92528 | JGI IMG/M metagenome (GOLD analysis project Ga0126342, IMG submission 92528) | Coral microbial communities from Lord Howe Island, Old Settlement Bay, Australia - Cyphastrea 1 metagenome | ecosystem: Host-associated > Invertebrates > Cnidaria > Coral ...
AATTGTTGAAACCAAAGCTCTGAGGAAGGTCCTGATGCAACTGAAAACCGGCTTGGTGGTTCTTGGGTTAGCCACGTCCCATTGCCGAAATGAAATGAAAATAGCAGGTACGTCGATGAGCGTTATGTAATTGACCCTGGTCCTTGTTCGTGATGGCTTTTTGACATGATTGTTGTTCCCCAGCATTCATATCTACAACACGATAATTTTTACATAATTTTGTGACATGTTGTCTGAATCTTCAGCATTGCCCGCTAATTGGCAGCCACATGGGCGTTTTGTATTGTTTGGGCTCAGCAGAACGGTAGAATGGTGCTGGTGTTGTTAATGGCTTTGGTGCTTCTGAGCGTTAACCATGTAGAACGAAAAAATGTGAAGCAGCAGTGCGAAAGCGGGGGCAGCCGCTACACAAAGCAGGCCGCCCCGCCAGTGCATTGGCTGGAGGATCTGGCAAAAAGACGCGGACTGGGCCATCTTCTCCAACCTCAGCAGCGGGAGCAGAGCTCAGCAGCCAACGCTCCAAAGAGAGGTGTGGCACAGTGCCAGGCAATTGTGAAAATCAGGAAGGGGAAAGAATCTCGTGGAATTTTAACTCCTTGGACAAAAGAAGAACGCTACCTGGGGAACTTTTACACTGGCAGTGCTGACGCAGCGGCCATGTGTGACGCTTGGAGTGTCGTGGCTGAGAAAAGGATGCTGCTGCAACCTCCTCTAGAAGTTGATTGTCCAATAAGATTTCGCTTTGATTTTTGGGCACCCCAAACTGCCTTGACATGGGAAGAGGTATGCCGCAGCAGCCGCCTCACCCGCAAAGACATCACAGAATATTTTGAGGTCAGTGAAGAAACTGTTACAGACTTTTTCAGGAATCCATGTGGTATGCGGGTGCCCCTCCTTCCGCTTGAACTTCTTCTCCGTAACTGCTGGCAGCACTTTGTATTCGATGGGAGCATGTTTCATGCCCGGTTCCAATTTGTCAGCAGGGCGTGGGCCTTGCAAAGGCAGCTGAATTTCCCTAGCCAAGAATGGTTGGAATTAATCAAGCGGCGAAGCAAAGGCGCTGCAGCCACAGCGGAACCATCCCGCTCATTGTCTCTCCAGTTTGAAGCGGAGCACGCGTCTTCCTTGGCCAGTTTTTTGCGGCAGTGGTCGTCCCATATATTGAATGGGGTTCAGGGGGCTGAGCACCAAGCAGAGTGCCAATTTTTTTTGGAAGATCAGGTTGCGCGGTTGGATCGCATGGACAGGGCGGCAGAGCGGAAATGGCAACTTTCTGCTGGGTATGTCAGGGAGCGGCTAACGCCTAGCAGACTGCTGCACGGACTTCTAGCTGCCATGCATTTGAGGAACCGGGGTAAGCTATCTGATACCTTGAAGCACGGGCTGCAGAGCGCAGGGTTGAGCGGAGACGCTGTGGAAGAAATGTCTCTGCATGCCCCATGCGACAGTCAAATTCAGCGATCGCAAGTGCTTATTGATTCAGCCTTGTGCAAGTATTTTGCGGAAGAAGTCTTCAATGAAGAGCCGCTAGGATTTTTGTATTTGTGGGCGGACAGTAGCCCACAAGGAGGGACAGATTGGCTTCTGTCCATTGCGCGCATCATTCCGCAAAAGCATGTCTCTGCTTGTGTAGCTGCAGCAACCAGTTTGCATGCTTCAGTTTCTGACTTTGAAGAAGCGGTTTCGCAAGGCGATATGTCCAAGATATCAAGTATCGTGCAGGAACGGCATAGCCAAGGAATGTTTCTGGAAACGGCAATTCGGATGCACAGACAAATACCAATGGGACAAGGAAGCGGCGATACTTCTTTGGAGAAGAAGCTGCTGTGCCTAATCCGGAAAATACATGTTGAAGCAGGGAACCTAAACAGAACTTGCAAGATTTTGGAGAGCCTGCGTGGCGTATGCACTGATTTCGGAACGGAAGCGGGAATCGCAAATGTCGAAGGCATCAAAGTGGCTGATGTCCTGCCAGCATGGATGAGCGATGCTGCCACCGGCTTGGTTTCAGAGGAGGATACGCACAGAGTCTTAGAGAGCGAAGCGGAAGACGCCTGCGCGGACTGTTTGTTGCCCAACGCACTGCCGCTGCCAGGCCTGTTGCATATTTTCCACAACATGACGCTCGGCATTCATTCACACATGACCCAGTACAATGCTTGGTTGCCTGGCTTCAGATCCGTAGCGGCTTTGCTGCATCATCCTCACCTTCGGAAGCGGTTGATCGCTACGTGCATGCTGGGAACGCCATGGGCCTGGCTGCAGATTAAACTCCAACATGGTATACCTAAACCTGCTTTATGGAGGTGGGGGGCTGTGAGCGCAATCATCCCCAAGGTGTTGGCTCTCAAGCACCTCCTCCAACAAGTTTGGAATCCAACGAAATTCGCCAACCCGGCAGGGGAGGCAGCGTCAGAGGCACAACAGAGAGAAGCTGAGGAAGGAGGTGAAGATCCGGATTTCCAACAGCAATTAGTGACAGAGACACTGCGATCAGAACAGTGGTGGCTGTATACGACCATGCTGGGCAAGCTTGCCCAATTCAGTGAAGACATGACGCACTGGGCGGAAGGGTGCGCATGCCATAGCTGGCTGCATCGAAAGAACGCTGTGCAAGAAGTAGACGAAGCGGAGGAACCACTCACCGCGCGTGACCATTTGGTAGCTGCTCGTTGCAGCTTGCGCTTGACAAATGGGGAAGGGGACGGGATAAATTTTCAATGCCCTCTAGCAGGCCAGCGTGCAGTTGAACTTGCCAGTGGGGAGCTGTGGGTTTTTTTGGAAACTTTGTCTCGCAACTATATCCAAGAAATTTTGAGCAGCAACAGCTGCACAGATGCTGATGCTGTCCAAGAAGTCTTGGATGATTTTGCCCTTGGCAAAAGTAGCATGGTTGAGCAGCTTCGCATAAAGCTGCGATGTTGGCAAAGTCTGCCTTGGGTGCTTGCGGCCCTCAACAGTGCAGACGCACAGCATGCACGCGAAGTAGCTGCTGAAGCGATGAGTCGCTACGATGCTTCCCCTCAAGATAGCTGCCTCCATCACAGGCTGACGCAGAAATATCTTCGGCAAGGCTGCGTTGCCCGGACTGAGCTGGATAAATTTGTGGCCGGGGCTTCGCTTTCCGATCTTCCAACTTTGCGCGATTTTGTGTGGGGCCTCCGCTTCTTGCCAACTGCAGAGAGAATACAAGAAGGTGATCATTCTGTGGTGAAGTCCTTGGTGACGCTTCGTGCTAACAGGATTTCTGGTCCCTGTGTTTCTTGTAAGTTGCGGTTTCCAGAAATTGTTGATGTGGTTTGCAAGTCGGAAGAGTGCCGCAAGCTACTGGCGTACTTTGAAAGCATCCAGGACCCGGACTCCATTGCTTTGCAGTTTGGGTTTTGGAGACACCCATTATGGATAGAGGCAAGGAAGCAGCGGTATACCCGCCGGCTCAAGTTGCAGGTGGCAGCTTCGATTCTGTATGCCATGGATGCGGAGACGCAGTTCACCCAAGTTCGAGCAGCAGCAGAAAAAAGAAAAAAACGCAAAAAAGAGAAGGCGAAGCGAATTGCGGAAGCTTTGAAAACATTCTTGCCGCAGGCCCATTCCAAATGGACGCAGGACAATGTAGAGCGGGTGGCTGTCTCGCATCATTTGCAGCAGCGGTTAGTCATGCAACGACTCTACAGTTTCTCACAAGATGCCTTAAGCTTTTCATCTCTGTGTGGAAGGCCGGTGTTGTCTGCGAGAACCAAAGCATATGCAGCAGTGCAGGATAAGGACCAGGTATTTGAGAGCGGGGACGGCGCCACCAGCACCATGCAGTTGTGCTTGGATTGCGAGGAACAACCTCTGCAGCTGCAGCTCCAATCTGATGGCATCGGCATCGGCTGTGTGACCAAGGGGCATGTTCTCGAAGATGAAGAGACCTCTCAGGCTACTTCCAGCGCTGCAGTTGAAAAAATTGTTTTTCTAAGGGTTGTGTCTACACACCCAAGCAGAAGGAAGACCATTGCACTGCCACCAGCCGAGGCCGCACACTTGGGGCCTTCCGACATGTGTGTTTCAATACATGCAGCGCATGTCTTGAATTTGGAAGCAGATGACAGCCCTGCCGGCGGAGCCGTCCCAAGGTCTGCTTTGTGTGTGTCGGCCGAACCTGAAAGTGCAAAGGGCATCGCCAATCATGTTCAAATATTTTCATTGTTTGCGGAACAATGCCAAGATATCATGGCCTTGAAGCAGAGCATGCGTGCTTGGACGCAACGATCCACCTTGCTTTTTGGCATCAAGGGTTGTGTGTTGCCTGCTGCTGCACATGCGTTTCTGGGCAAGGTGGTGTTGGCCCGCGCATTTCCAACATGCCCTGATGAGGACTGTGTTTGTGTACGGCCTGCGGATGAAGCTTTTGCATCTGCCGTGCAGAAACTTGAGCACATGGGGGTAGTTCTCAAGCGGTGGGAAAAGACCTTGGACTCTTCCACCGGATGGAGTCTTACGGCTTGGGGTACTGAACAACTAATTCACATGCGGGAAGTAACGCATTCCCAAAAGGTATTTCGTGACAGCGGCGCTCTGGCTGCCCTTGCCCTGGTGCCCGAAGAAATTGACGACATGACTTCTTGGGAGCTGCTCCAAGTTTTGGGTGAGCAAGGGTGGACGCTGAAGAGAAAAGATAGTAAGAAGAAAAGTACAGAACTCACGCCAGTTGTGCGGGGCTCTCCGCGTGTTTGGTTTGCTGCTAGTCTTCATCTTAATAGCAAAAAAACAATGGCTTACATGAAGACGCTTGCGTTGAGCGATGCTTTGTTTGACCAAGGCTTTGTAGTTGCAATATACCATTGCCAAGCGGAAAACTATTACGCACACATACTTGATGGCAGCTCCAACGGTGAGGTATCATTCTGTCTTGAGGACCAAGACAAGAAAAAAATCCTGGCAGAGCAAGGCTGTGAAGGTGGCGGAGCGGCGCTTGCAATAGAAGATGACATCAACAGCAACATAACCTTGACATTAGATGTAACTCCCCTTGACATGGACCCACTTCTTCGCCTTGGCTTTGCACAGGGTGAGGATGCCCAGAGGCAGGAATTCGAAGAGTGGGTTGATGGGCCATCTAGATGCCAGCTCAGCGTGTCTTACGAGCCATCTCTGGCTTCTGAGCGGGTCATGCTTGAGGCAGGAAATGTTGAGGGAATAGTATCTGAAAGTGATGGTGATGCGATAGCGGACAACGCAGCGGACGCAGCGCTGGATTCAGCCGCTTGTGTAGTAGATGGCGGGGAAGCTTTGGACGCACCTGCTGATGCAGCCCCCTTGCCCTTGCCTCGAGCTCCACGGGTCATTGAAACTCATCCGGACTCCTTCGACTGGGGGCCCGGAGGCCTGTTTCGTGTGACTTGGACACCAGCGGAGAAACGCCCGCCCCATGGTCAATGGCAGATACGGTGCCCGTTTCATAGGCTAAACCATTCCACAGTCTGCACGAAAGCGAAACAGGCGGGCCCTACCGCTGAATCGAGGAATCTGGTGCTCAGAATGCTTCAAACCTGGGCACTTCGAGCGCCACTTCACACACGGAAGCGGTACCACGCCAGTGACATGGTTGCAGCGGGGGATGTCTTGCCCGCCGAAATGCTTGAGAGTAAGGTAGCGGCGCTGCCTGCGCCGCCGCATCTTCCCCCCACTGACGTTGAGTTGGACGCCGCGGAAAAGGCGGCGGAGGATCTTGCCCGCCCAGCTACAAGTAAGGCGGTGAAGGCAACGGCAAAGGCAGCCGCTCTGCGGCCAGAGAGGCCCGCCAAAAAAGCCAAGGCCAAAGGGAAGCCCAAGCCCAAGGAGAAGGAAACCGCACCGACCGGCAATGGTGATGACTGTGCTGCCAACGCGGGGGAGGAGTCCGCAGATTCAGACTCGGATGATGTGTCTTCGGGAAAGTCTTCGGGGTCGGGGTCGGGGTCCGACAGTTCGTCGTCGTCATCCTCGACCTCGTCTAGCAGTTAATGAATCCGCCCAACATGAGCTCGCACACACTTTTGGCAAAGTCCAAAGTCTCAAAGATGGTTTCACATGAAGGATCATGGCTGAGTGCCAAAAAGCAATGTTGCCATGGGAATGGGGCGGGTTTGAAACAATCTATTTCCTTTGAGGCCTTAGTAACTTAGTTCACCTGCAAGGTGGTGGCCATGTTTTCAACATGTCAACATGTCTTTGGATTGGGGTTCTTCTGCATCCCCCTTTCATTGTGTCCAAGGACAAATGGGAAGTTAGAACAACGAAAACCCGGCGATAAGTTATTTTTGCCAATCTCCAGCTGCTAAGTTAGAGATGTTTCCTTGTTCGGCTTGGAGCTTATACGTGCAAAATATTGCAAAATCAATCTTAAGAAATGGACACTGCACACAGTGTATAGCTTTCATTGGCCTGGTGATGGTGACCTGGTGACCGGTTTCAACGCCAACGGCGAAAGCCTCTCAATCAGAGCGATTTGTTTTTAACTTTTACCAAGCAATATAATTAGGGTTTTAACATTAGACATGTGGGACCTCATTGTTTGCATTATGTGTAGCATTTTAAATCATTTTTAACTACAATACAATTATCGTTTTTAAAAAGATTCTTCGCGGTGACCATCTGAGTGTGTTCATAAGACTTCATGACATGAGGGTGAAGTGGAATTTAACGATATAAGCACGGTGACGGTTACCGTGCTATCCAGTCCAGTTGGTTTAGAAAATCTTGTTTCAATTTGTTGTTTCTGATTCGGGATTTTGGGTTAATAATATCTGATCTTCACTTGATGGAGTTTTTTCTTGGCAAGTGGTGAGTGATCAGCCTATTTTTTCCATGGGTGTTCGGAGGTGTGATCTGTCTTTGTTTTGTATCGATGTTTTGGGTTCAAAGCGGATTTGATCTGGCTCTATGAGCCAGGGGACACAACGTCCTGCGCCAGAAGAAGATTTTACAAGCAGTCGCAGACGCAGAGATAGAAAGGAAAGGTATCACAAGTCATGGACAATCAATTTACATCGTGAGGCGAACACACGTAATTAAGCAATAATCAGTTTCCATCGTTTTCAAATTTCAAACTGCAACATACTACACAGTCTTCACAGCAACACGCAAGGCTGACATACAAGAGTTTGATAATTAACCAAATGTTTCAACACTTTTTTTTTCCAGGCCATCTTCCCGCCCCGTCGCGCCATGTGGCTTTGGGCCCCTTTGACGGCATGGGCTGCATGGAGCTACTACGAGCATGACTGGCAAAATTCCCAATGGGATGATGGTCGGACATGGGATCGCAAGGAAAGCCAGGGCACTTGGCCTGATTGGAAGCCGGACGACTGGAGCCAGAAGAATTGGAATGGAGATGATGGAAGCGGAGAACGCTGGCGAGATGACGCAGATGCTGGAAGCGGAGGCCACTGGAACCGCTGGGAAGAAGATGATGGAAGCGGAGAACGCTGGCGAGATGACGCAGATGCTGGAAGCGGAGGCCACTGGAACCGCTGGGAAGAAGATGATGGGAGTGGAGGACGCTGGCAAGGTGGCAATGGTGGAAGCGGAGGCCACTGGAACCGCTGGGAAGAAGGTGATGGAAGTGGGGGTGGCTGGAACCGCCGGGGCTGGCAAAATTCAGGCGCAGATGATGGAAGCGGAGGTGACTGGAGTCGAAGCCGCTGGGATGACTGGGGTGGAGATGATGGTGGAAGCGGAGGTGATTGGAACCGCACAGATTGGCAAGAGGGGTCTCACTGGGAAAATGCGGATGGACAGCCGCCACAAGAGGAGGAGCGGCAGGATGATACATGGACCCGCAGGGAAGATGATGGCAATGGCAGCGGCAGCGGCACATGGAACCGCCGGGGGCGAAGCTCCAGCCCTTGTCGCAGAGAAGCGGAGTACTCCGCAAACAGACGCGCTGTCTCAGAGCAGCCCCGCAGCGGTACTTCCGCTAGTGCAACTGACTGGCCCAAGGGTTGGGTCTGGAAGACGCGCTCCAATTTCAATGGGTGGAAGAATGTGGAAGGGCCAAGGTGGGCTCGCCGCTCTGCAGCGGCAAAGGAGAAGCGGAAGAACAAATACCGCGAAAAGGACTGGAGAGCCTCGGACGATGGCAGAGCGGGAAGCAGCTACAGAGGCAGAGACCGCAGCAGGGAAAGGGAGCGGCGCAGCGACAGGGACAGGGACTGGAACCGGAGCTCCTCCACCTCCTCGCAAATGCAGAAGCGTGAGACGGAGCGCAGCCGCAGCCTGAGCCGCACCACGCCGAGCACAGAGTACCCAGACCTGGACGAAGCCAACCAGATCGCACGAGATCGCAAGCTAGCAGAGAAGGAACGCGATCGCCAGCGGTCAGCCTCAACTGCACGCACGCGGCCACGACTACCGCCTGTCCTAGAAGAATCAGAACCCGTTCCGGACAAGGCTGCGGCGACAAAAAGAAGAACCAGAGACAAAAGAGCCCGCAGCCATTCCGACGGAAAAAAAGGTTTCAGGCGTCAAGGCCAACACCCCGGAGAAAGCTGGGATGGAGTCTGAGCCTGCAGCTTCGGCTTCGGCTTCGAGTTTTGATATGCGGGGGGCTCCGCCAACAGTGTCAGTCAAGACAGAAGAAGAAGATGGTTGGGTTCAGGTGGAGAAAAAAAATAAGAAACACAAAAAGAGAAGAAAGAGAGGTGATTCTGATCAAGCGGACAGATCACGCCGCCGCAGGAGAAGATGCGCAAATGAAGAAAATGAAGACGAGCGGAAGACGCCTTGCGAGGTAGCGGAACTCCCGCCCAGAAGAGAGCGGAAGACGCCGTAGGAAAGATAGCGGAACTCCCGCCCTGTCTGAGAGTTTTTGAGCCAGGGACGAGCACCTGCAGCAGAAGTTTAAAAAAGGCAGCTGATCCGTCCTGAAGTTTTCAACTTAGACGGATTTAATCAAAACACTTCGAAAACACATCGAATCTCATGCTATAATAGGCTGTTTTTCTTTTTTTCTCTGTTTTTCATCAAAACAAATCGAATCTCATGCTAATAGGCTGTTTTTTCTTTTTTTCCTGTTTTTCATCAAAACAAATCGAATCTCATGCTAATAGTAGTTTTTTTTTCCTGTTTTTTCCTGTTTTTCATCAAAGCACAGCAAATCTCATGCTAATAGGCTGTGGCCCTTGTGCATTGCCCACAAAAATCTAACTTTGGTCTAGAATCCCTCCGGCATGGAAAAAGGATAGAAAGATGCCTCGTCCTTAAAAGCGCATGTTCTGTAAAATCTTTGGAGATGTTCGGAAGGTGTTCGGGGGGTGTTCGGGGGGTGTTCGGGCTAGACCGTGTTTCGATGTTTTTTCTTGTTTTTTTTTCGAAACATCATCGTAAGTGTTCGGGGGGTGTTCGGGGGGTGTTCGGTTTGTGCTCTTCCTGCGGTGTAGTTCCTGTCTCCCGACAATTTTCACGACATCTTCGGCTCGACGTTATGTTAAGGACATTTAAGGACAATCCAGTGGATTCTTAGAGGTTTGGACATTGAAATGCCCAAAATGCATACAATCATGCAATGAAATAAGGATTTTCACAAAAAAACAGATGGATTCACAAAATCAGCAATCATTTAAGGATTTGTCATTTTGAAACACTTCAACCTGGCAGTGAAGACAAGAGGAAGCCTTTTGCAAAATTAGGAGTCTGCAATGGCTTCCACTCGCACAGCAGCCGAGTGTAACAGGTGAAGCAGCAACCGAACATGCACTAACTGGTGCAAATTTACTTTTTCTGCGTGTTTTGAAGTGTAACACACCTTCTTAAAATCACCCAGCGCCGCCATGGGAGATATCGAGAGCATGGTGGCGGCTGATGGAGGGCCAATGGACGAAGCTGATCAAGGCATTCCGGAAATCAAGCGCAGGAAGCAAGGCTTCCTGCCTGGTCCTCGCAATCCACAAGAGCGGGACGAATGGCCGGACGAAGTGTTGTTTTCACTTCATCGCAGCGGGGGCCTCCGCAATTTCTTTCAGACTTTGAAGGAAGGTGTCTGCATGAGTACTGACTACAGCGGCATGGGCTGCGCCGAAGAAGCAATGAGGTGTTTGCTGCTAGCGGCGGAAACGTGGGCAAGCCGCAAGGAAGAAGAAGCGGACCAACCCGCGCAGCTACCTAGCAAGGTATTGCGCAGGTTGCTGCCCTTAGAAGGTCAAGAGGAAAGTGATGCAGGTGGCTTGACCTTTGCAGATGCTGGCCCTAGCGGTGCGTTCCCGCCTCTCCCTTGTGTAGGCCAGGATTTTCAGGCGAATGTCAATGTTTTCAGGGCAGGTGACATCGAAGCGGATTGCCGCCGCATTCTACTGGCTCATCAAGGCAAAGCTGCGCCGACATGTGTTCACGGCGACATTGGTGAGCGCTGTGAGAAGCGCATTTGGGAAGGTGTGGAGGCAGACATCGAGCGCTTGCAGCGGAACTCGCGCACAAGAGGTACAATTTCAGCTCAGCAATTTGCGAAGGAAGCCTTCCAAATCTTTCGACAACAACGCTTGAAGGGCAAACAAGCCTATTGCTACCGACATGACAAGAAGTGTTCTGTGGCGCCGCCTCAAGAGAGTGGTGGCATCACGCTCAATGTAGCGGGTTTCATCTGCGTCGACTGGAGTGCGATGGGGAAAAACCTGGGCTGGTTTGGATCATCTTGCTTGCCATTTATGCAGTGGCTAAGTGAGCGCATGATTTTTCAAGAGGACATGGTATTGGGCGAAAACGTCAAAAACTTTGACTTCGAGAGCATGGCTGATATGGTAGCGGATATCTATGACGTGTACCGCTTCGAGATTTCACCCAGTCTTCTGGGCCACCCTAGCGAGCGGCAAAGGTTGTACCTACTCATGCTTCACAAAGAGAAGCGGCAATGGCGCCGAGACAGTGTAGCGGCTAATCCGCAGGCAGCGTTTGAAGCAATGTTTGGCCGCGAGACTTTCATGTCTCCAGACCAAATTTTCCGGGCCCCCGAGGAAGCGGTTCACGCACACATCCAAGGTCCAATTTCCTCCCTGAAACGACAAGCACTGGAAAGAATTGGTCTTGCTACCAAGCCATGAGTTCATCGCTGAGGAAGAATTTGGATGAACACACGACAAAGAAATTAGAAAAGGAGTCGGAGATGCGTCAGAAAGGAGTCGAAGTGCCAGCTGCAAAGATGTGGATGACCAATTTAGCCCAGAAAGCAGATTGGATGGGTCCGGTGTGCGGAAAAGTTCCGGCAATACTGCAGCGGTCGTCGCTTTGGTTGTACGGTCAGCGGCGCCTTGCTTTGCCGCTAGAGCTTTTGGAATGCCAAGGTTGGAACCTTTATGGTAGCGCCAACTGCCCATACAGGTGCAAAGCCAAAGTTTGGGAAACATTGGCAGACCTCACTGAGAGCCGTATTCGATCAATAGCGGGGAACGCCATGCATGTCCAGTGTGTTGCCTCGGTGCTTGCTTTTGCTTTGGCAGAAACTGAAATCAGGCAGTCAAGGCCAGGGCCAGCAGCGGCTAGTAGCAGTGCCGCCGGAGCACCCTCCCGCAGTACCGCGGCGCATGGAGCCTAATGGGGCTTCTCAAGCTTTGCCGCAGCAATGGGTTGTTGGAAATTAGCCAGCAGCATCGCCAAATGTTGAGAGCTGCGCTGAACTTGTGATTCCCCAGCCCTCCTGTGCAGGAAAAAGCGCCGGTGATCCGCGCGAGTGGTTTTAACAGTTCAACGTTTTCCAAAGCATTCTTCAGCTGGCATGTTTCAATTTTCCACTGCAAATTTCGATGTAATAGCTGATATAGACTGATATAGATCATTCAAGCGACATCTATAATAACAATAACATATTTATTTTGATATACATATGTTGCATATGTGTAAAATGTTAATAAATACATTAAAAAAATTAATTAATTAATATATGTGTACAATTATATATTTATATTATGCGTATATGTATATGTGTGTATACATATATATATATGTAAATGAATTATGAATGTATATATATATATATATATGTATGTATATATTTATATTTGTATATGTGTATATATATGTATATATATATGTATGTACATATATATATATGTATATATACATATGTATATGTATATATATATATATGTATATATATATATATATATATATATATATGTATAAATATGTAAATATACGCCGTATTTGCGCTTCATTTGTTCTTCTTTGCGAGCGTTTATTCCATGTGAGGATCATACGATTTGTGATCGCAAACTTGTGCTGAGGCGAAAGCTCTGAAGATTTAAGCGTTCCAGTTTATTTAGTGCTTATATTGTTTTTGCAGCGAGAAAGTCCCAACCTCGCACTGTGTCTCGTGAAGTCTTGTGACTTGTGCCTCCGCCTCTCCGCCTCTTACTTACACTGACACTCCTCTGCTGCTTGCCAGCGCTGGGCCTGAGCCTGGGCTCCTTTGCGCCTTCTTTCCCCTTTCCTTCGTCCTAAGTCCCGAGCTCTGCCGCATGCACCGTGCGCCTTTTCTTTTCAGTGTGTTGATGTGTTGTTTTGCTTAGCAGCGCTCCTGTAGGTTTCTCTTGATTCGAGACCGTGGTCTCGGATTCGGTGTTGCTTCCGGCTATGCTGCGTGCTTCGCATCGGGAAGTGAACGTGTTGCATGTTGTGTGTTTCAGTTGACACTTGCAGATCAAGAGGTGTCAGAGGTGAACGCGTTCAGTTTGATTTTTGAGCTGCCAGTCAAATTACAACGCGCAAATCTGAAACAATTGAAAGCAGCTTCAAAGACATTTTACAATTTGCCGCTGCTGCAAGATCGTTGTTGCTGGTTTTGCCGCAGGTATGGCAGGTATGGTACTGTGTTGCTGGTCTTCTGGTTTTCTTGTATCGAGCATGCTGACAGCTGAGAGACATGCATTGCTCATTCAATGAAATGACGTGTCACATGTCATGTCAATTCTTCTGTGCCAGCTTTCAACCTATAGTAAGTTATAGTAAGTCTTATGATAAATGAGCTCCTTTGGGGGCCTTTAGCCTTTAGCTTTTGGATGTGATGATGAGCCAGACTATGCTTTGGATGCGACTGCACTTCTCATGTTCCCGAGCCCTCAGTACTGGGTTTGTCAATACTCCTGTATTAGATGCTGAGTTCAATATATATAAACTGTATTCATGTTAATTTGACGCAGTCCAGACTTGTTCGCTGCGTTATACCTTATACCCGTAATGACTTCATGCCGCAGTGGACAAGAATGCCAAGCGCCAAGCTGCGATTGCTTGAGTGGAAGTCTGTCCACTCATACATTAGTATGACGGTGACTGGGTGGGTGGGATGTGACTTGTGACAACCGGTGATCTGTGCGAGTATATTTCCCAGTCAATTTTTGTGCAGAGTTTTTTTCTTGCGCGTTCGATAGCTGGATTTATTTCCACAGTGAAATTTGCATCAGTTTTTTAGTAGCAGCAGCAGTGGATTTATTTGCGCAAAGTTGATTATCTATATCTAGCTCAATATCTATCCATCTATATCAATAAATTCACAAAGAAATAAATAATAGATAATATATGTATATATAATATCCGCATTAAATAAATATATATATATAGTCACCGTGTTTTCTTTTTTGCACGCTATTTTTGCGACGTGCAGATATGTTCCGACTTGTTCACTATAGGTGTAACAAGCAGCTGCTTCCCGCTCACCTGGATCAATGTCAACGCCGCCTTCTCCTGCAGGCTATTTTCAGGCAAGCATATGCAAAGCAAATGTGATGAAAACCTTTCCCCTATGTCAACCTCATTAAGCCTTCCATTGATGTTGTGTTGTAACTGCATACGGTTTGAAAGCTTGCGCTGGCCTGCAGCCTTCGGACTTCCGACCGCATTGTTGACAACAGGTGCAAGGACAGTAAAGGCCTATAGGCTCAGCTCATTTCATGTCATTCTAGGCATTTGGTTGCCGGCGACATTTCGGCGGCGATTGGCGCATGCCATGTTAGGACTGGCACTGGAGCTGCAAGGAGATGACACTAACAATGAACTAGCGCTAGAGCGGCAGGATGCTGCACCGTCTCCGGACAGAGGCGGAGGCGGAGATGCAATTTCTGAGGAGGAAAGCGGCGAAGCCAGAGAAACAAAAAGCGAGCCGCAAAGTAAACATAAACGAAAACGAAAAGTTGCTCAGGCAAAAGCAGCTGCCGCGGACGCACGCAATGAGAGCAGGAATGAAAACCCAGAATCCGAGGCGTACAAAAAGTGCCAGGGCCCCTGCGGAAAACGCAAGCTCAGCGACCAGTTCAACCTGGACCAGGCAAAGTGCAAAGAGTGTTCCTTGAACGTGAGATCTTTTTGGAAGAATGCCAAGTCTCAGAAGGTGGACAAAGAAATGAAAAATCTAGAGGAGAAGGACCCCAACACTTTCAAGGACATTTTGAAAGAATATTGCCGGGAACGCGCAACAGCTGCGCAGAATCATCGAAAAGTCAAATTCAACATAACGGAGTACAAAGAAGGGATTGTCGCGCGAAGCGGTGACCGCAAAGAAGTCATTAGAGAAATGATGTGGGAGGGACAATGGATGGAAGCGGCGAAGACTGCCGCGCACGGCTTCTTAACGACGGAAGAGGCCCAGAGCAAGTGGAAACAATGGGAAGCGGACCCCGCCATCAAGAAAGATGATAATGGTCCGCGTGGGTTTCAGCGCATAGCGGTTCCAACCCGCACAGAGCTAGCGGAATATGAAGATGTCGGGAGACAAAGAGAGCTCATGCAAGCGGAGCGGATATCCCGCAATGCAAAAGCGGAGACGCTGACCGCCCGGGCTGAGATGGTCCTATCTGAGGGAAACGATCCAGAAAAGGATAGGATTGGCAACATGAATCTAGGTGACATCCGAGCAAAAGCGCAAAGCAGCGGTGTCGACATGTCCGAGATGTGCGCACCACAAATAGGAGAAATCGCCGACAGCGCGGCTGCGAAGCGCAGGCGCTCAAGTGTCAGCCAGCGAAAAAAAGGAGATGAAGACAGTCAAGAGGATATGGATCAGGAAGAAAAGTCTGAGTCAGAAAACGATAAATGCCCAGAGAAAGGAAAGAAAGGAAAAGACAAAGATGAGAATAACAAAGGAAAGTGGTTTGATGCGGAAACCAAATGCCGCAAAGCAGAGCGGGTATTCCTCGCAAGTATTGATTCGTTGCAGAGCAACATGGAAAAGGTCATCAAAGAAACTCAAGCGGCTTTGGAGGAATTCCGCCAAGCTCCAGACAGGGAGGAATTCCAGGAGGAGATGCAGATTTTGGAAAGGCGCATGATATGGCTGCAAGCTGTCATAGAATCTGAAGATGCGTTGGAAAAAAATTGAAGGAAGAGTCACAAAAGAAGCGGGATGCGGATGATTCAAAAACGACCTCCCGTGATGTCAGCGCGCTGCACCGCGCAGGGCCCTGCAGAGATTTCGAGTTGCTGAAGTCTTTAGAATATATGCGAAGGCATGCTACCAACTACCGAACCTGCCAGTCCAACGATGCCATCAAGAAAGTGACTGATGAGAGCGCAGAATGGAAGAAAGTAGCGCTGACGCTGCTGACCGCGGTGAAAGCTGCCAAAACAGACCTGCAGTCAGCCAAAAAAAGGAAAGATGCGAATCAAAAAAAAGAAGAGGACAAAGTAGCAAGAGCAGCCAAAGCTGCTGCGAAGAGTCGCGCGGACAAGATCGCGGCAAAAGGGCGGACTGCGGAAGCCGACACTGCGCAAGGGAAAGTCCGCAAGCGGGTTGCCCCGCAAGGTGTCTGTTTGATTCCTCCAAGACATGGTGGTCGGCTTCTGAGCTGATGCTGCCTAGCATACGGGACACCCAGGAGTGGGATGCGACAATGCCATGCCTCAGGTCAGGAATCCAGGGCACAACAGCTGCGGTTGAACGTCTTGGGGCATTTGGGAAAGTCTTTACTGGAAGTTCCTTGCGGGTAACGGAAGGCCGCGCGCATGCTGTGTGGAACCAGCACACACCTAATGCAACAAAGGAGATGCGGGAACTTGTGGCGCATATGCACGTAGCTGCTGCATTGCCAGTGACTTGGCGGCTACACAGTGAGGCGGAGAAACAACCGCCAAGCGATGCCTGCTCACCTGCGGAAAACAAGTTAGATGCCGCCATGAAGATATCCACTTTTGGGCTGGCGGGTTGTACTGTATCACATAGCCGCACAGAAGTTGGTTTGCTGCCTTGCTTCCGGTGGGTGCAAGCAGGCACTATGATGGTAGCAGTCGGTGTGCCGCAAACAAACTCCGACATGTTGCAAAAAATGCAAGACATCATGCAAAGCGGCAGCGAGGACAGCATACAGAAGGTATGCAGAGAGGAAGTTTTGAGATTTGCCACCGTGGGTCCAGGGGACCTTCTATATATCCCTCCGGGAGCGGTTGTTTCGCACAAGGTCCATTCCCAAGATGTGCTTGGCATGCGCTTTGGAATTTTGGCAGATGAAATGAAGTCGAGGCTGGAGTCCCTGGTGCAAGCGGTATCGCAGCAACCTCCATTGGTAGCGGTGCTCACCGCAGCTGTCACAAGGCTGAAACCTATTGGATTCGGGCCTGAAGGAGGAGAAGAAGTTATGGCCTGCGATGACGATGACGCTGAGGAGGCGGGTAACCAAAAGGCTGAAGGGCTCAACCTGTTAAAACCGCCAAAATCCGCAACCCTGCAAGCGGAAGCCACGGAAGCGTTGCCGGCGGCATCAGGAGGCACCTTGATCGCAGAGGCAGTGGCAGAAGAGCCAAAAGTGCCAAAAGCCCCAGAAGAAGACGTGGAAAATGGTACCGCCGCAAAGCAAGAAGCTGATGGCGCCCCAGCTGTTGGCACAGCTGAAGATACCACAAAGGCAGCGGAAGAAGCCGCGCAAGCAGTGCCAGCGGCAGCGGAAACACCCGCGCCAATGCAGACAATAGTCCCTGGAACTCCGGAAAAACAAGAAAGCGATGCTGCCACTGCCACAGCGGCATTGCAAGATCCGGCGCCGGAAGAGCGCAGCACAGAAAACGAAAAGGCTAATGCTGCCCCAGGTGTTTGCACAGCAAAAGACACGGCCAATGAGGGTGAAGAAAAGAAAAAGCAAGCAGCGTTGGAAGCGCAGAAAGAAAGCAGCACCAGTACAGAACCCCAAGAGCAAGCGGAAGGATCCCCCGCAGCGACGCAGCCAGCAAGCTTGGAAGCTTCGAAGGAGGAAAAAAGCGACGCTGTTCCTGCGGAGAAGGTTGAACCCGCCAGTAGCAGTGGCCCACCTTCGAGGCCCCCATCACAAACTTCCCCAGCGGAGGAGCCGGCAGCCAAGGCCAAAGCCTTGCCCAAGGGCGCGCCCAAACCAGAACCCAAGAGAGGGAAAGACGAGAAAGAGGCTAAAAAAACGAAAAAGACGGAGGCAGGCGAGGGACAGAACCAGGCCAAGAAACAGAAAAGAAGATAAGCGGTGACAGCGGCCATGCACTACTATAGCTGCCGAAGAAGCGGCGTAGTTGCTGCCGGCCGCAGCATGAGTGGTGCAAGCGGGAGATGGCCGCCATAGGGTTGGATGCTGGAGCACCTGGCTGCAAGTGCGTAAAAAAGCCAAAAGTGTGTCGCCGCGGGTTGTGCTGGTCACGGGTATTGTTCTGGACGCAATATAACTGGATGGTGGTTTGGAACATTTTTTATTTTTCCATTTATTGGGAATAATCATCCCAACTGATTAATATTGATCAGAGGGGTTGAAACCACCAACCAGATAAAGATCCCCATCAAGATCGAGGAAAACCATCCATTGGGAAGGGCGGTTGTGATTCGCGATTTTGCTTCTCTATTTTTCTTTTGCGGCGGGCCAGTTGGCATGGCCATAGGCTTACGGCATAGTGCAAAATAATGGTAATGATCCAGATCAGGATTGTTTCCGTCGCATTTTTCATCCGTAAACCGCAGTGAGGAACTGGCACGAGGAGGTTTTTTTCCAGAATTTGAACCGGACCTTTGAAAGTTGCCATTGTTGTGACGCTATTTGATTGTCAATGTGCCGGTTTAAGTTTAGAATGCTTGAGCCTCAATATGAGCATTTTTTTCGACCAGTTCTGCCACCTGAAAAATTCAAATGGCTTGGTGATGTTGCAAGCACATCGTTTTAGTATCTCTTGCGATTCAATTTCCAAAATAGCAGGCGAGCCTTTGTGAAGGGTGTTGTTTTTGCTAACAAGCCAAGCTGCTAGCAACATGTAGGGAAATTTTTTAAAGTTGAGCCCAGGCCAGATAGTTATATATTTTGCCATAATTCCAGCCACGAACAAGGACATAGGCAATAACACAATGAGCGTCCCCATCGATATCACAGATGACACACTGGCGTCTTCGTTGGTGCCAGTCCAGTGTGCATCCCTGGCACCCCCTGCATGAAATTGATAGACAAAAGACTAAAACATAGAAACTTAA
>Ga0126342_10008497_pt1 | contig 18411 bp, 9 predicted proteins | sample Cyp1metagenome_FD_92528 | JGI IMG/M metagenome (GOLD analysis project Ga0126342, IMG submission 92528) | Coral microbial communities from Lord Howe Island, Old Settlement Bay, Australia - Cyphastrea 1 metagenome | ecosystem: Host-associated > Invertebrates > Cnidaria > Coral ...
AAGCACCTTTCAATCCAGCAGTGGCTTCGCTCTGCCATCCCTGATTCACAACAACCAACCTCTCCTATAGGTTTCTTATTTTTGAAACTTCCGCCACCGCCTTGTGCGGTACTACTGGTAAAAACCACCAACCAGCTCTAACTTATACCAAAAAGAGAGGAAAACAGAAATCCAAGATGTAGGATGTGTGTTTGCCTCATGATTCCCAGTTTCCCATGTTTATCCAAATTGGGTGTTTGCTATACCTTGCTGGATCATGAGTGGGCGGCCATTGCGCCCACGTCAGCTTGCTCCTAGGATTGTCTACGACGTTTTTCGGCGGATGTGATGGGAATGTGTTTTGGGAATGTGTAATTGAATCGCAGTTAAGGCCCTTTACTTGTACCAGGTGCAAATCAGTTATTGTCAGTTATCACCTCATTTATGGAATGATTACCCCATAGAATAAAAATAGAAATGACCATGAAAATGAACAATTTATAGCCATTTATAACCATTTATAACCATAAACAAAACCATAAACATAACCTAAACATAACCATTTACAACCATATGTAAGCATTTATAACCTTGGATTAGTCCTATGCCTTGCTCTGTGGCCGTTGGCCAAGTTGTTTGGTAATTCAGGTCGTAGGGGGAGCCAAAGCTCGCTTTTGGTATTTTGGTAAACTCTCCCTTCCGCAGACGTCCTGGAACTACGCAAAGATCAACTGAATGAAGCTCCGCTGTGAATGCAAGCAGATTGGAAACGCCTAACTAATGGAATTATTTACTATTTATATGTACGATATGTACGATTTGTCTTCGAATAGGGGGTTATACCCAGTAATAAACCCAAATTGGGTATGGTGTATGACTTGGGGATGCACAACAATAGTCACCATCCCCACTAGTAGTGGTCTCTGGACTTGGGTATATCCCTACTTTGACCCCTACTACATCCCAAGATTTGGGAAGCTCTGGTGATCCATCATGGTTGAACATCAATGTTTTTGCGATGATATTCTATGTTTCTCCTTTCAAAAAATGATTTTCGACAATATTACCTATTATGATATTGCTAATCTTCTAGATCTTACCATAGGCCCTAGGACCCCTAGGCTGCAACCAGGATCAATCTCACTCCGCGATGGTCCAGCATTTTTTGTAGTTAAACTGCAATGTTCCACCAGGCCTAATTTTGGTTTATTCAGTCTAAATCATTCATGTTGCATCATTTTACATCAACTTCTCATTGTTTAAAACCAATATTCATTGTCAAAACCACCATGATGACTCATGTTCATCCATTTTCGCCACTTGTTCATTGTTTGAACCCCATTTTCCCTGGCCAATCCCGCTTGAAAAACACACCTCATTTCGCGCCACGGATCAGGTGACCTTGCCTGGGGCCTCAGCCGGAGGATTCACCCAGGGTACCATGTGGGGCCCCCGTGGCCACGAAACCGCATTCAGTTGGGGTTCACATACCTCCAGTAGCTATGGTTTATACGCAAATAACATTGCAAATAGAATCTTATGACTATAGTATTCTTAGGGGTTATAAACCAATTTATAACGTTTGGGGGGACCAACTGTCATCTTGGGCAGCTGGTGGTAGTTTGGAGTTTTCGGTTGAGATACGACACAGTAGTCGATGGCCAGGACCTATTAAGTGGAGCGCTTTGAGTTCGGCACAGCAGTCAAGGTCTAGGAGGTTGATGTCTATTTTGAAAGCAGCGTTTCATGAGAATCCACGTTGTGTTGCACTGGTGAATGCCTTTAGTGAGGGAGTAGCTTTGCATGCTGTAGGACAAGGTGATAGGATGTCGGTTGCAGTGAATCAACAGTCAAACGGATACGAGCTACTGAGACAACTCACGTTGGAGTTTTCGATCAGGTCGCGGTCAGAAGCCTTGTCACTTAGGACTCAGATCGCAGGACGTTCGTTTGTTTTGCCTGCAGCTCAGACTTCTCCAAGTTCTCTGGTGAGTGATGTCATCAGGAAGATCGACTTCGAGGCAGCCAGGTTTTCTCGTCTCTTGGGTACATTTCCCATGCATGTGGACACAACGGGGTTGAAACTAGCGGATTCGGACATGTTGGTTGTATTGTTGAGAAGTCTTCCAGAGGCTGTCAAGAACTACATACTTCACCATAGTAGTGCAGATACGTATGAAGCATATAGAAATGCCGCTATGAGATGGGAAGAGCAGCACCTGTTGTTCAATGACTTCGAGGTGAGTGGAAAGAAGGTGAACAATCTCTCTCTGGAGAGCGGCACAGGTGGGAGTGTGGAATATTACTCCTTTGACAGTGATTGGAACGCCTCGACACAGTGACTGGAGACCGTTGTACAAAGTGTGGTAGTAGAAAGCATGGTACTGGGTCTTGCACTGTGGACCTTAGCAGGTTGAAGTGTTTTCGTTGTGGTAAACTTGGACATATTAGTCAGAATTGTCCTACTCGTCCAGAACAAAATGGAAAAGGAAAAGGTGGTGAGAAAGGAAAACAGGGACTTGTGAAGTCCGACATGCGGGACGAGAAGGGTTCCAAAGGCGGAAAAGTCTCTAAAGGTAGCAAAGGTGGAAAAGGAAAGAAAGGCAAGTTGAATGAAGTTGCAGAGAGTTGGACTGAGGATTGGCAATCTAACGTTCGAACTATGGAAAAGTGGAAGGGACCTCTCGACAAGTTCATCACGTCGGTTCTGTCTGGATTGGTCAAGTACTCCTTCCAGATACAAAGAAAATGGGCAGGGACGATGTTGGGTCAGGGTAAAGTGGGGATCTTACTTCCTTTACTCATTTGACAGCAGGCTGCAAATGCACTTCTACCTCCAAAAAAGGAATAGTCCCAAACCAATGCATGCGGTTGATAGCTCGTCCAAGAAAGTTTTAGTACACCCCCCTGGGTGAATGTGAACATTTACCACTGGTAGTGAGATGAATCCATTTAGTTCTGTTTGCTTCCCCTCGCAGAGTTTCAGGAACTCCCACCACGCCAACAGGAGAGGATGAACAAAGGAGAGGATGCCTTTCTCATCCTTGGAAATGGGATGGTGAGTTACAGATATGTGCTCACAATGAGGGACCTTGAGAACAGAATCTGGGTCTTTACAGGACCCCAATCTCAGCAAGACTGCATGGTGGTGCGCTTGGTTCCAAAGGAGACCCTTGTCATGCGGCTCACTGCTGCTGAAGAGGTGCATGGGGATTCTCTCCAGCACTGGGTGAGGTTCAAAGTGTCTTACCTCACCACAGGGCGGCCGTTGAAGGAAAACGGGTGGGTGCTGCCGTCACGGACCGAATCTATTTGAGATCCATTGCCGATCTGGTCCTGCATGAATTGGATCAACAGGACAAAGGAGGCCCGCACGTGGAGCTCAAGTTCGTGGGCAGAAGTCCTACCTTTGTTTGCACGATGCGATACAGCTTTTACTGGAGATGGTGAAACCCTACAACGATATGTTTTCCATCTCCTTCACCTTTAGTTGCACTATCTGATGCAGCTATTACTGGAAATGACGAAACCTGTGAACGAGACGTTTTTCATTTCTTTGTCGTTTTGACACCGGGAGGTGCAATTTATGCTTTGGATGGTGAAATGCACAACAAGAGATTTCACATCTACTTTAGTTGCATGGAGAATGCGATACAGCTTTGAATGTGTGGAATGAAATGGAAAATCGATACATTTTCCATCTCCTTCATTTGTTTTGGCGACAGAGAATTCAGTTTGAACTTGTGGAAGTTTAGTATGTCTCTCGATGATGAAAGAATTGTGCAACGTTCTGAATTCTGAAGGCATTCAGAACTTGAGTTGCCAACAAATCTGAGGGAGACATCATGAAAGAGAACTTTACGTCTGCTGAGTTTTTATTTGGAAACCCGAAGACAACACGTTTTTGGATGAGAACGTTGGTGTTTGAAATGTTTCCACGTTTTTCAAACACTCAAACATGCTTAAACAAACAAACCATGTCTTGATGTAAAGATTTCTAGAGTTGACATGCGTTTTTTGTGAGTCTTTGTGAACGTTGACATAAGGATGTCAACATGCGGCATTCATCCGCATCTTTTTTGTGTCAAGGAAGTGACACGTCAACAGAAAGAGACAAAGCAAGAGGTGCTGAGACACGTTTCTTCGCTTGTGTGCTGTAAAAATGGCTGAGCTCTGGGATCGACTGACTTGGTTTGTGTGAACCGTTTTGTTTCTTAAGGACGGCGTCCTTGTTGCTGACCCAGGCAGGTCTAGAGGTTTTTGAAGGTTGCTACCTTCTACATGGTAGCGGAGCTGACTGTTTGCAGCTCTTAGAGGTGTAGCAGGTATGGATCCAGGGAGCCAAGGTGTACAAGGTTGTCCTAGTCCAGGTATGGCTGAAAGAGGTGAGGGAAGTGGTGGTTGTAGCAGTGGTTTGCCACCTGTGCCTGGAACACCTAGTCATCATAGTAGACAAAGCGCAGTAGGGTCGCAAAGGTCTGGGATGGAAGGACAAACACCAGAAGGAAATGCCCCGCCTGGGTTTCAAAGTGCAATGACTCAGCAGCAGCCACAGCAACAACAAGCGAATGCACAAGCTTTTGCGAGCACGACAAACCTGAATGCAGGAATACAACAAGGTCAAGCTTGCCCGCAGGTATGCCAACAAGGTAACATGCCAGGAATGCAAAGTATGCAACAAGGACCAGCTTGGTTTGGTGCGCAATGGATTCCCCAACAGCAGCAGCAACAACCGTTTATGCAGCAGCAACAGCCAGCAGAGCAAGGGCGTGCAGCGTATGGTTGTGTGCCTGGTTTTGGTTGTGCGAAAGTGCCCGGTGGACTGAGGCCATGTGGTTTTCCAAACTTAGGAGTGAACCCTGTGAATTACCAAGGAAACATGTGTAGTGGCAGTGTTGGAGCGACTTTGGGAGGTTTGACTCCACAAGCAGCGCAGATCCAAGAGGTCATGGACATGTTAAGTTGTTTGAACGAAGGACAGTTGCAAGCGGTTCAACAACAGATGCAGGATCGTTTTGTGACCTTGCAGCAGCGTAGAGGGGTTCCAGAAGTTTTTGGAGATGGTCTTGGTAGGGCAGCTGACTCGTCGTTTGTGACTCCGCAGCCGTTTGATGTTTTGCCTGGTTTTGGTGTTCAACAGTCGAACAACCATGGAAACCAACAACAACTTGATGTTTTTGCAAAGAGTGAGAAGTGGCTCACACCAGCACCGACGCCGGTCGGCACGTGGAAAACTAGAGAAGAGGAAGTCCTGGGATGGGCTGGATACCTGCCCCACATTGTATATATGGAAGTTTACATAGATGGGTGGTTTATTTTGCGGAAAATCCGATAAAACACTGATGATTTAAGGGTACCACCATTTTAGGAAACCACAACAATTGGCTTATGTGAGGGCTAAATTTCAGGAAATATCCCACACAAATATGGCCAAAACCATGAACAGTTGTGGTTTGAGCATCAACAATGGGGATTCACCACAAGGAATTATTGATATGGACATGGAGGGGGATACTCCCACGCACGATTCGACATGGTCTCAGCTCAAAGCTTGGCTTTAGCTGGCAAAAAAAATAATCCAATGTGATATTGGGTTTTTACAACCAACAATGTGGGTCTGTTTGAGAATTGGGTATATCCCTAAAATGGCAACTTAGTAGGGAAAATGATGATAAACCAGTTGATTCAGGTGCAATTTCAGAGAATATATTCTTAATTCTAACTTGTTCTTAAGGTACTTGCGGCAAAACATTACACATACAATCAGAATGTACATCTTTTTCCTTGGATGATCATGCAACACACGTATCTACAGATTGTTTTTGTTCAAGAGCAATAATTCCTACAAGGTGAGGGCCCCCCAAACATGACGTTTGTTGCTTTGTGGCTTACCCCATGAACAGCATAGTTATATGATCCGAATCAACCACAGTTAAGCAAGTTATAGGTCACCGTAATAGTACAGTTTTATGATGTTATATGATCCTAGTTACCCTCTGGTAAACTAGCATACCTATGGAAAGATCCACCATTTTCAATGGGAAAATCCACTATTTCTATGGCCATGTACATAACCAGAGGGTAACCACAGTTCACCAGTGGATTTACCCATTGAAAATGGTGGATCTTTCCATCGTTTTTTGTAGCTTTACCAGAGGGTATATGATGTTATATGATCCTAGTTAACCACAGTTAAATCATATGTAGGTTTAACCAAGTTACACCAGGTCCTAGTTAACCACAGTTAAACTCTGGTTATCCACAGTTAAATCATATGTAGGTATATGATGTTGTACGGTTATATGATGTTCACCAAGTTAACCAGGTCAAATTCTCTGACCTCACCTGGTTGAGATTGCTGATGCCTCCAGTTTTTTGCACCATCGGATGCCCCATTCGTTGGAATTCCATGTTTTTACGAGTCAGGCAACGAATAGCATCTAAATGAGGGGATAAATGGATGAATGGTGATAAATGGATAAAGGTTTGATAAGATGTTCCAGATTTTGAAAGTTAATCCAAGTACTAGTTGCATCTAATTATAATGAAGTGGAAGTGAATACTTGACTGGTTGGTGGTTTCAAACGTGTTTTTCCATTTCATATATGGGATCATCCACCAACCATTGATGTTCACTCCATCATTTTTCAAGATGGTGAAATTGCACCACCAACCAGTTATTCATCATAATTATCCATCATAACTATGGAAAATCACAATTTTCAATGGGGTTATACTACCAGCTATCTGGGGTTATTGCACCACCAACCAGCAATCATATATAAAAAGGAAGAAATCCTGGTGCTTTCCCACGGAGCTTTCCTGGGTACCACGGTGCCACGTGTCGGGACGATCCATGCCGTTTGGCGTGGCCAGGGACCGAAAGTCCTTCGGTGTCAAGTGGGGGCTCCAACTGGCGATTTGGCGAGAAACAGGCGCACCTGGTTGGTTGGTTGTTGATCCAAACAAAGTCCGAAAAGACATACCCTCCGGTAAACTAACATAGCTATTGAAAATGGGCATTTAGTTCGTTGAATTAGCATGAACTAGCCATAAAAAATTGTGTTTTCCATAGCAAACTGTTAGTTTACTGGAGGGTAGTTAAGTTATCACATGTTATCAATGGCCATGCAACAGGAACCGATTGATTAGAGGTACCACATATAAGGCCGAAAAAATAAGGCCTATGTAAGGGAATATCCCCGCAAAATATGGTCTTATATGGTACAGTACCTCTATTTTAGGATCCTGAAATTCCCATTGATAAACTATACTTAAGACTTTACTTATCTTATGGTTTACAGGGATACATATATATATATAATATATATATATGAGTATGTTTAAGTTGAACTAGCTTAGTTATGGCTAGTGAAGATAATTAACTTGTGGCTTATGGGGAGTATAACTATAATTAAGTATACTTATTTAATGGTGGGTAATAGACCAAGTTATTTTTGAGGCCTAAGTTTACCGCACTTCGAAGTTGGTTTCTTCTATGGAGGCTCCACTTTGTAGCAGGGAACACTGCTCAAAGACACGTTGGCAGATGTTTTTTTAACCCTTAGGTAATCGAACATGGCTGGCTATAGGAAATCCAGTGTAAATGGATGGTTCTAGCTGCCAAATTCATCCAGAATATGTACCGTATATAGAGAGAAAGAGACAGAGTGGATTTCCCATTGTCAAGTTTGATAACGGGGGGTAGGGAGTGTTTGAACTCCGTGGGTGGTACCTTTCGCGCTGGCAAATGAGGTTTGAACATATTTAAAGATATTTAAAGGGTGATAGGCTGTGTAAGAGATTCCTAGTATTGCTTCAGTCGTTACGCAAACAGAAGCTGAAGGGCAATCTTATGATCAAAAAAAGGAAACACCCCTGGCAAAATGAAGAAATGCGCACCTGTTTTGCTTGGGTTTTCATGTTGGTAATCTTGGGAGGTGCACAGGCATTGGTTCAATTCGATGAAGACACAACGAACAACGGCAAATTGGGGTGTGGTTATTGTTCCGGATCCGACATCATTGCTGAAACCAGGGGATAGTGCCATTCAGGATGGTCGTTTGATGAGCTGAGCAACATACAATGATCTTAGCACCAGCCATGATAGATAATGAACAGGATTCGCAAAAATGTTGCTTCAGGTTTGTGACATACGATATGCTTGCAGGAGTTTTTTTGGCAAATGAGTTGATTCAAGATTTTCACACCCAAACTCCAATTTTGACTCCAATATATTGTTGATGTGTTTGAAGGCTTTGCGTTGCAGCACCTCATTTTCGGTCAAATACTTGCAAGATGGTGCTTATAGTCACTTAATTTGGTTTACGGCCAGGCTGGGTATGGCTCGAATTGGGTGCAATCAGTCATTTGCGTATCATAAATCATAGTGACATTGGAGTTATGTTCACCAACTAAATGCGATTTCGTGGCCACGGGGGCCCCACATCAACTATAAGAACGGCATGTATCCACCAATTTTGGTCTGGTTAGCCGCATCCGCTGGTTAACCAATTGGATCCCAAGATTGTGGATGCCCTAGTCATATCGAATCTGTAGAGGCGGCTGAAGAGGCTGATGATTAATTGCAGAATTATTTGCTAGCATAGATATGTTGATATACTTATTCTAGACATACACGGTGGATATTATATATATATATATATACTTGTATGTGTATGTATATATATATATATATATATAAAATTCCCTATAATTGTGGAGCAGCATTTTGTGGTGATGGCCCTGGGTAAATTATAGCGATGCAACGCCGGCATTTGTAAAGATAGGGTTTGGCAAAGGAAACCACATCAAAATGTGTTTGCTTTATAGAATCGTATTGTCTCTTTGCATGGGTTGACACCACAAACATTGTGACAGTATACATACTGGCTGCAGTTGCCCCAACTTGAGTTTTATATAAACTGTTTCATCTGCACTATAGAGCAGTTTTGTAGCAAGTCATTTAATCACAATGTGTCTTCCGTCTTTGGAGTGGGTACTCCAACCACCTAAGAAACATTACGAAATCATATTTACTGGAAGGCCAATGTTTTTTTGCTACATCAACATATTTCAGCGACTTTGGTGGGGGACAATTCTTACCGAATACTTGTTGGTTGATCCAACCAGACGTCTGACATGTATCCTGGAACACGACAACTTTGACATGTCAATTTGTAACAAGAGTTTTGACATTTCAATTTGACATTAATGTAGGTGAAACAATAATAATCCAGCCCATTTTTGATGGTTTACACCATCCATTTATGGTGATTTTGGGGATGGTTTATGATTGTTTTAACCACATTACAAGGGTTTCCCTTCCCAAACAGGGGCATCCCCAAACAAATTGGTTGCATAATTTTCAGCAGTGTCTTTCCTTGGGAAGCCGAGTTGATTTATGGGAAGCCGAGGACCCATATGGACCCCAGAAAAAGTTCACTGGATTGGTTTTGTTGGGAAAATCTTCACCGGAAACCCATCAGTTTTCCCCATGCAATATAGGGGGTTTGTATGTATATTTTCCCTTAAACTAATCCAGTGAAGAGTTTAGCACCTTAGTTTCCCATTTTTTTCATGGCCAGGGTAATCACTACTGAGGATTCTTTAATCACCCAGGTCCTGACAAACCCCCAAAAATTGGTCGTTTCTCATTGTCGCCAATTACCCTCTGGTAAACCTACAAAAAACTATGGAAAATCACCATTTTTAATGGGTAAATCCACTATTTCTATGGCCATTTTCAATAGCTATGTTAGTTTACCAGAGGGTAATGCCCATTATCCCATCCAAAACATCCACATCTGGTTGGTGGTTCACATAGTTTTTGTCCATTTCATGTATGGAATAATCCACCACCCATTGACTTTCACTCCATCATTTTTCAAGATGGTTATTGCACCACCAACCAGTTATTCATCATAATTATCCATCATAACTATGGAAAATCACAATTTTCAATGGGGTTATACTACCAGTTATATGGGGTTATTGCACCGCCAAAAAAAACATGGCCATTTCTAACGCAGCCCACTCTAGCAGCCCACTCCACGGCCTAAATCCAGCGGTTTAATCCATGTTGATTTTGCTGCCAGGAGTTTTCACCGTATTGAGCCTTGGTGAAGTGAACTACTTGCGGTATGTTGATGGATGCTAGGTCAATCTTACATGGGTACTTTAATCCTCACTAGTCTTTTGGTATTAATTGGAATATCTACTAAACAGCAAAGAATTTATTTTTTGGAGGGTATCTAAGATTGGCAATGGATGTTGCCATTCCAAATATTCCAAACAATGCTGCAAAGCCCTGAAAACTGAATGCTGCAAAACATTCAGAGAAGTGCTGCAAAGCATTTCCATCGTCACCATGCTTTCTTTGGTGTTTGATTATGATTAGTTTAATTTTATACGAACTATAACTACGTAAGTACAACCAACAAATTTGCAGTGATGAAGGTGCATGTATGCATTAGGGACACTAATGAATGTGGGAATGGGAGGGAGGGGGCAGGACAGAACATTTAAACACAATCTTTCTACAAACACATTGATGCCCCTTGTTTTGACCAATCTTGCAACATGGTTCAACACTTGTTTTCTCATCATTTAACTTTTGCATCAAGACTTCAATAAACTGGGGACACCAACCATGGCAACAATAATGCTGCAAAGCAGTCAGTCTATTAGACATTTAGAATACTTAGCACCGATAATGGTCCTGCGTTGCCAAGCACCTGGTGCAAAAAGAACCAACCAGATTCCAGTTCTATGTGTTTGTAGAGTTCACCTATTCAACATGTATTCATTTTTGGGACCAAACAACAAATCATTCAATTCAGGACATCCGACATCAGAGGTGTGAAACAGTATATTGATTTTCAGATATTATGTGCCAGATAGTGCCCGGCCCATGCTGGGGCGGAAGTTTTGAAAAAATGAAAGGCTATTTGTAACCGTTTATCGCCAAAAAAAAATGGTAATCCGGGTTTTAACGTTTTTTTTTTAGTTTCCATCAGCTGAGGCAGGTTCGCCAGTTCTCTCCTGCGGAAGAATGGAATTGCGTAGTGCCACTGTCACTTGGGCAGCAATCTGGTGGGTCCGGTTGCCAGCATTCTCTCGACGAACATCGCGGAGACATCGGTCACAATTCGCAACACTTTTAATATGTTTTTACCTTTTTATTTTTATCTTTACGCCAAAGACAGCCAAAACGAAAAGGGTTTGAGAAAAAAATCCCTTTGGCAATTGGCAGGGAAATTTCTAGAGGCAAAGCGAGGAAAAATAGCCAATACGTTAAAACATGGAAACGCATGAGAAAAACAAAAAAAAGGGAAATGAAAAACAACAAATAAAACAAACACAATTTCCAGTCCATGGTTGCCTGAGATGAACATAAATTTTAGCCCTCTGTGTCGTACGCAGGGCACTATTGTTTTGTTGCAAGTACGAACACATCTGTAGTTATGCAATACGCAACATGTAAAAAAATCCTCCGGTAAAACAAACATCAAGTGAACACGGTGGGGAAAAGTGTTCACCTGCTCCGCGGTTCTTCAGCACGTCAGAAATGCTCCACATGAATGTTGAAGAGGAACATGTTTGGATTCCACGCATCTGGATTGTAGGTTGCTCCCATTTTTTTCTTTTGTTTCGAAACTTCGGGTTTCGGATTTAGGGTTTGCCACCCCAAAATATGTTACAATCGATTTTCCAGGATTTTAAGTATACAGATATATCCAGGGCTAACATTTAGGCCGACTTGGGTTTATATGCTGCGCAGGATGTATCCCTAGATGTAGTACACAATACACATGTATAGACTGTATAGATAAATAGAGGTTTCCTAAAATGGGGTACCCCAAAAATTGATGGTTTATGATGGAAAATCTTATTAAATATGGATGATTTGGAGGTACCCCTATCTTAGGAAACCCCCAAACATGTGTTTTATTTTCAGTCTGGTTTTGTGGATTTTGTGGTTTTGGTGGCCTTTGTAGCTTTCGTGGTTCCCTGGTTTTTGACCCGGCACCCCCGCGGTGATTGAAATCCGGGGCGTCATAGGTTATCACAAGGTGAAGGTGGTGCCCCATACTTAGCTAAGTTGGTTAATAGCTCCAATACGTTGGGTTTATGGTAGATATATCCATTTTAATGGTGATTATAAACCAACATATAGCTGGGGGAGCACCACGCAGGAGCTTTCGTGACAATCCCAATTTAAATGGTTTCGGGGATCCCCAGCATCCCTGGTTTTATCATCTCGATGGCCACTTCAGGTACCGATTTATTGTACCTACCATATATAAGGCCTATGCAAGGCCCATTTTAGGATCCTGAATTTCCCATTGACAATCTTACAAGGTGGTGCCCCCCCTAGTTATAAATTGGTTATAAGCCCATGAATACTAGTTCGATATATCACCAACGAAAACTATAGTTATTGGAGTTATGTTCACCAACTTAGCGTTCTCGAACGGGGGCACCACCGTGTATCTGTATCGGGTTCACAAGAATTTCTGGAAGCGGAGTTTCATGGCTGCCCAGGTTGACCGCCTGACCGATGGTTTACCGACAATGGGCTAGCCCTCACCGGCCCTTTTTTGTTTTGCCAATTCGGTATAACTTCACGAGTAAGCCCCAGTAAAATGTGATAATGTTTAATATATATATATATATACACACTATATATATATACTACTCTTCATGGCAATATCAATTCCAGGATGTGTAAATTAATGGTCTTCCCATAAAAACCCCATTCGAAGTAGGTTTGTGAAGCTAGCCACAATTGACTACCAGAGTGTACACCATTTTAAGGCACGCACATCTGAGCTACAGAAACAAAGCCACATTTGGGTGTTGCTTCCATATCACCCTTTCCTGAAGTTCCATCTATCTATCTATCTATCTATCTATATATATATATATATATTCAATACTGTATATATATATATACACGTAAAAACAAACATATAAAATCTGCATATCAGCGGGCGCAACAGGTTTTCAATTTGTACCTTTTCTTCGCATCGAGAAACGTTGTTCGTTGTCTTTGGTGAAACGCCAAGGCCAGAGTATCGTATACAGCAACTCGGCTGCAGGGGGTGAACAAACAAGTGTGCAAATCTCTGTACCCTCTGGTAAACTAACATAGCTATTGAAAATGGCCATTTATAGTGGATGTTCCATTAAAAATGGTGATTTTCCATTGCTATGTTAGTTTACCAGAGGGTAATACAGTGTCGCTATAGAAAATCACCCTTCGAAATAGGCACATCATCATGAATCATCGAACTAAATGGGCTGTGGCTTCCATAGCTAGAATCAAGAAGCAAAGGGTATGTGCCATGGTGAGGGGTTGGATCATATAGTCATATACATGTACTATATGTTGGATTTATGGATATATATATATATATCTGGTTGGTGGTTTGGAATCTGGAACATTTTTTATTTTCCATTTCATCTATGAGATAATCCACCAACCATTGACTTTCATAGGTTTCAAAATGGTTGAAACCACCAATCAGATAGTTTTTTATGGCCATCAGTTCACTGAGTATAGCTGATTTATATGGATTTATGTATGGATTTATAATGATTTATAGTCATATACACGTACTATATTTTGGATTTAAATGGATTTATAATGATTTATATATAATAGATATATATATATATATATATATTTATCCCCCGGTATGAGGATGTCCAATCATTTTTTTAATGGCCATGACTCTTTTTCCGCGTGACCATGGCACAGGATGTGGACCCCCAGTATTCCCATGATTTCTTTGGGGGGTTACCTCCAGTAAACTAAGATGGCTAAGGAAAATAACTATGTTTAATGGGAAAATCAACTATTTCGACTGGGCCATTTTCAATAGCTATTTTGACATAACCAGAGGGTATCTCCATTTTAGTTAGTTAAATCCCATTACATAGCTAGTAAACTATGAAATCACTACATGGATATATATACTAACATTAATAAACTAATGGCCTTTCATAGGATATACGAACTATAAATGACCATTTTCAATAGCTATTATGTTAGTCATTACCAGACTTGGTGCTTTGTCGGCATTGTTTTCCCTACAAACGTGGCCATACATTTTGGGAAAATCCACCATTTCTTGGCACAAACCCTGGATAGAAATGTTTGAATTCATCAACAAACACATATGTAAAACAGCTACTATAGACAATCACTGGTTGGTGGCTTGGAACATTTTTTATTTTGCCATATATTGGGAATAATCATCCCAACTGACTAATATTTTTCAGAGGGGTTGAAACCACCAACCCGATCACTATATGCCTATGCAATACATAAATCATCTATCACAATGGGCCATTTTCCATAGTTATGTTCAATTACCGGAGGGTATGAAAAACGCTGAGCCCCCTTCGATACCGGTGTCACTCGCAACGGATCGAAAAGATGACTTGTGAACTTGGTGCTTCATCCCACTTAAAAAATAGTTACGTGGGTTAGTTAATCTTAGTTATAAGATAATATAAGATGTCATAGCGGCTGATGCACGCTTGCAAGGACCAAGCACGATTCGTTTTTTGCATATGCAAAGTGTCAAAGTGTCAAAAAGATATACCCTCTGGTAAACTAACAGATTGCGAACTGGAACATCACCATCATTAAGTTCGGTAAATCAACTTTTTCTATGTGCCATTGTCCAGTTCGCAAACTGTTAATTTACCAGAGGGTAAGTAGAGTTCATCCACCTTTCTCTAATCGTTTTGACAAAGGTCATGGGATTTCCACGGCACCTTCAGGTCATGGAAATTCACGGCGGAAACACGTGGTGGCTGTTTTCCTCTATACGTTTACCCGTTTGAGAAAAGTCCTTTACCCGTTTTTTTTTTTATAGTTATTTCTATATGCATGGTAAAGGAATTATTGGGTAAACGTTAATATAGATGGGGTAACTATAGGAGTGCCATCATATATAATATATGTTTAGTTATTTTTATGGATTATCATTCCACACATATCATAAATGGGGTAACTTACTGACTTCTAATTGGTAGGGCCACACGTTGCGGGCCATCCCTATCAATCCAGCCACACCTCCCCGGTGTCACGTTACCGGTTTATCTGGTAACCCAACAAGGCGATGTAACTTCACAGCACCATCGTTGAATTCATAGGTAAAGCGTTTCTAGAAATTGTTTTGTTTTAAAAAAAACTGGTTGGTGCTTGGATTATAACCATAATGACCATAATAACATCTGAAGTGATGGTGCCTGTCTATGAGCCAAGGGTTTTGGTTGCTACGAGTTGCTTGGGTGAACTCTTGCGCGCCAGCGTTGCCAGATCAAGCACATTTATAAACAAGTCCGTTCGTTTCTTTTCTCTTCTCTCCGTTCCCATCCCTTCTATTGCTTTTTCTTTTATCTCTTTCTTTCTTCTCTGTTTTCACCCTTTTCTTTCGCTGTTTCTTTGTTTTCTTTCCTTCGTGGTTGCAAAAAGGTTGCTACTCACAAGAGGACAAAGAAGGGCTTGGCGTGCTTGTTTTTCTTTTCTCTAGGTTACCAAAAAAAAGCTCAGCGCTTACAGAGCCTGCAGCATGAGACTTTGGAGTGTTGACAAGCAAAAGAGCTTGCTGCATGGTTCACGAGCAATGCTAATCTTAGTTGACAGTGCGAGCGTGGGTGTTATTGCATGTTAAGGTCATGGTGCTGCCTGCGTGAACCGGACATTGCTTGTAGTCCGCGTGTTCTAGCGACTTCTGTGCTTGACATTGATTGTGCTTGTTATTCCTTTCTTTGTTGTGCTGATGACGACCCTGTCTACAGCGGTGCGCTTGTGCTGTCCTTGTCAAGTCGCTCCATCAATGCTCCTGTGGTTATCAAGGAATGGGAAAGCATGCTGTCACGACTCGAGCAACTTGCCCAAGATATTCGCAAAGAGGCGCGATGTCAACCTTTGCTGCATTATGTGACATATCGGAAAATGTGTCTAATGAGGATGTGCTATGTACAAACGAGGGCCCTGATCGGGTGACAAAGGTTTGCAAAATGTAAAAGCCCTTTTTCTTTTCTGTCAACATGCAAGTGATCTTCAACAGGTTTATACACTTCCAGCCAAAAATATTGAGATTCCGTGCGTATTTATTGCTGATTTTGGTCAAATAAATGCGAGCTTTTTTTCTAAGCAGGACATGTGTCTTTCGGAGACTGATACGGACATGCCTGAAATTGCCACAAATGAGGCGCGCGTGATGTCAACTAAAAACGAAGCCTGCAATGATCAGCTCTTACCAGGTTCCTTTAAAAAAAAAGAAGAAGTGTGGATTACCCGCCGCCTTTGAATGCTGGCGCGCGGGGAAACAAAACCGGCGACCGCCCCGGCGCCCGGTGATGATCAGGCACGTCATGCTGCTGCCAAAGTTGAAAGCAGCCAAGGCTGCTGGTTGAGCCCAAAAATCAGCCGCTCCTTTGCACAACAGCCAGCAAAATTCACGTTCATGGATGGCCCAGGTGCCCGGCTAAGCAAATTACCACTCATGACCTAACATTATCTTATTATTCTTTTTCTTCTGATGATAAGTAGAAAAATGTAGTGCAAGCAAATCTCCCTTTGCATTGACGGTGCCCGTCTACAAGCCAAAAGCTTTGGTTGCCGCCGGTAGCTTGGGTGAACTCTTGCGCACCATTGTTGTCAGATCATGCAAATTTCTGATCAAATCCTCTCTCTCTGTTTTTCTTCTCTCTCTAATCCCTTCCCTTCAAATCATTTTCAGTTCTTTCCTTTTATTTCCATTCTTTTTGTTTTCTTTCTTCTCTTACATTTATGTAATCAGTGTCTTCCTTTCTTTCTTTCCTTTCTGCCTTGTTTTCTTTCTTTCTTGGTTACAAAAAAGGTTGCTACTCACCCAACTACAACAATAAGCGTCGCGAGCTTGTTTGTTGTTCTCCCTTGATGATTACCAAAAGGTTACCGCTTACAGATCCTGCAGCACAAGACCCTGTTGACGGTCGACGTCGCAAGTTTCGCGATGCGCATGTTTAATCGCTGGGGCCTTGCCAGGTTGTCGCATTTTATCCTGCTGGAGTAGAAAGCAGGTGCGGTAGGCGGAGTAGGAGGCAGGTGCAGCAGGTGTCGTAGGTGCAGTAGGAGGCAGGTGCAGCAGGTGCCATAGGTGCAGTAGGAGGCACGTGCAGCAGGTGCCCTAGGTGTAGGAGATGCGCTCTCTCAGGCGTTGTTGGCAAGTGTTGGCTGTTTTCTTTGTTGCCTTTGTGCTGAAAGAAGAAGGGATCAGCAGCACGACGACGAAAAAATATATGAAATTGGAAAACAAAAAAAAGAAGCAGCCAGCTCAGCCTCCATCCTTCAGCTGGTGCGGCAAGCGCAACATGTGATCCAGGTGCTGTAGAAGGCAGGTGCCGCAGGTGTAGTACGGAGCAGTATGTATGTATGTATGTATGTATGTATGTATGTATGTATGTGTAACGCAGATTCATTGTCACCTGCCAGCATCATCATCCTCACTCGACACTTGGGTTTGAATCCAATGGAAGACATTGATGATTGTTGACGTGTGATTTGTTTGTTTCTGCATCTCAATTTGGGCACTCGACTGCAACAGTGATTTGTAATTGCAATTTGTGCAATCAGTCCTTGTTTGATTTTGACACCCTGAGGAATACTGGGAGACTTGTCCTGCAGAATGGCGCGTGAAGTCGAAGGCAGTGGCACCTGGGCTTAGCTTAGCTGCCATGTTTGCCTCAACTTCGCCCATGTTAGCCCCCAACCCAAAACGGTCCAAAACTGCTGCAAATTTCATGTACACTTGACCCATGCACACTCTCCATTTGCAGTGGATACCACCCATCAAGACCCAGTGCCTGAACCCACCCCAGATGTGAAAGCTCCATCCGTTGTTCGGCGAGAAGAGCATCATTTGCAACGATGAGCAGTGATATAATGGCAGAAAGGTCCGAAAGAGCTTGCTTTCACACAGGAGGCAACAGAAAGCAGGTGCGGGAACATGGGTGTCATGACGTTTGAACGTCATGTTGTAGAACTAGCTTTGCAGTGTTTATGCCACATGTGATTGTTTGTTTCTCGCTATCGGCTTGATTTGTTTTTTTTCCCCACCTGCCAGGTGAGGGTTGTTAGATTTTATCAGAGCAGTTCTCCTCCTCCTCCGCCTCCGCATCCTCCTCCTCCATCTCCTCCGCCTCCTCCTCCTCGCAGTCAAGATCCCAGTGGGCACAGCCGGACCTCCACCGCGAGCTCCAGATCCCACCGGACCTCCACCGCGAGCTCCAGATCCCAGTGGGCACTGCCGGACCTCAACCCGCGACTTCCAGGTCGCAGTGGGCACTGCCGGACCTCAACCGCGACTTCCAGATCGCAGTGGGCACTGCCGGACCTCAACCGCGACTTCCAGCTCGCAGTGGGCA
>Ga0126342_10008498_pt1 | contig 18411 bp, 15 predicted proteins | sample Cyp1metagenome_FD_92528 | JGI IMG/M metagenome (GOLD analysis project Ga0126342, IMG submission 92528) | Coral microbial communities from Lord Howe Island, Old Settlement Bay, Australia - Cyphastrea 1 metagenome | ecosystem: Host-associated > Invertebrates > Cnidaria > Coral ...
ATGTTTAAATATGTTTAAATATGTTTAAATATGTTTAAATATGTTTAAATATGTTTAAATATGTTTAAATATGTTTAAATATGTTTAAATATGTTTAAATATGTTTAAATATGTTTAAATATGGTTAAATATGGTTAAATATATTTAATAACGTTTACTACAGATTATAGATGGTTGGATCTTGATCTCAGTTAAATCCTCAAGCGTCCCGAAATCTTCCCGGTCTCCTGCAGTTCCTTGACATCGCCTTCCAGGGAGGCGATGCCCGTCTCCAAGGCCGAGATCGAGGCGGTGAGTTCCCGCAGCTGGACGAAGGCCTGGCCGATGCCAAGCGATGCCAAGCGATGCCATGGGGGAAGCTGTTCCAGATTTTTCGGCTGGAGACTGGAGACTGGAGGTGTGGTGCTGGTGAAGTTTTTTACCCAGTTTAGTCTGAAAAAGAATGAAGTTTAGCCAATGTTTAGCCTGAAAAAGAATTGAGGATCTCTATATATGTCTATTCTGTCAGCCATTTTATGCATGATTTCACAGGCAAGAATTGGGATTTAAGCAACAACGATGCTGATTTAACCAGGGAGAGAATTCAGACTTGATGCAACTGAGACGTCCCATCAAAGATGGGAAGGCTTTATTGAATAGATCAAACATTCGACTAAAGCTTCAAAGATTCAAACATTGACGGTTTAACTACCCATTTCCTTGGAATCGTTTCCAGTGAGATGGGTATCTAGTTCTCTACTAACCAGCAAAAAAATGGAGATTTCATTAAATTACCAATTAAAAAGTGGGGCATTTCTCTTGATCAAAACACATCGTACAAGCTAGTAGCCAGAACATGCTTAATACCGGGTTCTTGCCACATTGTAGTTATCCCATACAGAACTGGTTTGTAACCCCATTTACTCACAGGTACCAAGTGGAGTGGGGGGTCCTCCAGGCAAGAGTACATTGTGGGCAGATGTGCATGATCTTCTTTCTCCATGGCCAATCCCAACCATACCCTGAAAACTCTAGCGTTCACATCCAAAAGAAGGGTAAGAACCTACTCAAAATGCTTGGTTAGAATTAGAATTCTCCTTGCATTTCTACATCGGTTTGTCCAAAAATAGGGGTAAATGTCCTGTTTAATGCCCCGCCCCGGGACCTTCTCTGAGTTCTCCTTGGCCTTGACGGAACCAGAGGAAAGACCTTCGATCCTGAGTGTGAAATGGCCTATGCGTCCAGTGGCCTTGGATTGTCACTCTTTACCCAAGGCTCAGGTGTTTTTATCAATCGAAGGATGGATATTTTAACGGCAAAGATGCTGAGGTTTTCAAAAAAAAACTGCGGATCCCATAAGATCCATGTATGCTATAGCATATATACCATACATGGATCCTATGCGGAAGGAAGTGTCGTCAATGTAGCCGCCAAGCATTTTTTGGTCGCCGAGATGCTCCGCAGAACACCAGGCCTTGCCGCGGCAACTGTGTGCTTCTTGGGATGATCGCCATGGCTGTGATCTTATGGGATAACAACAGAGGAGACCTGCCAACCATGAAATACTATGAATATATATATAATATATATAATATATTATATATATATATAATATATTATATATATATACTGTATAATATATATATATATATATATTATATATATACACAGTGTATATATATACGTATATACAATCTGTATATTTCATATTATATTATATCTCACTCTATGTTTCCTGATAAGCATCCAGGTGCATAATACTGCATAATTAGCCAATTCTGGGAATCAATAGCCCCAGTCTTTGGACATCACCCGTAAACGGCTTCATACCTCCGAAGAATTGGGCTCAGAACTTCTACAGCTTGGCGCCCGTGTTTTCCAATTTGGATTACCATCGAAGCGTAGAAAAAAAAACTTCGAGATTGACACGAACATCCAACCTGGCCTGTACAGAATCCCAACAAGGCAATCCCTCAAGATTGAAAATGGTTCGTAAGCCCTTTCTGATCCTAGATGTCACTTGGATATCTTTGGATGTAGAGGATACTGCAGTGATGTTAGCCATACCCTCCGGTAAACTCACAGATCGCTATGGAAAATCGCGATTTTGAAAAACGGTATGTAAAATATAAATCAACAAACTCAATGTCCATGGAATCAATAGCAAACTATCAAATTACCAAAAAAGTACAGTAATCCAAGATAATCCAAGTGCAAATCTGGCCATCTGTTCAAACCGCCTTGAACTGTGTGAAGGCAGCGGTTTCTCTCTTGGATTCGCTGTCGATGTTCTTGACGATCTCCTCCACCGCTTGGCTAACAAGCCACAGCCGCAACTTCCCGGGGACCATTTGGGAAATGCTAAACCAAACTAACAACAGTCATTTGTTCAAAGTGGTTTAAAGAAAGGTGTCGTCAAACCGTCAAACCATATGGGACATGCCGACTGCATCATTTCTTCCAGTGAGAAAAACAATGCACCAGTAAAACTACGTAAGTTTCATCCCCCAGTAGCCTCTGGCAATCGAACATGGCTGGAAAAGCCTCAGGAGCCAGGCAAAGTCTGAAGCGTGCAGTCCTCAAGGGTGCTGATGACCTTAGTGTCAGTCGCATGACATCACGACAGTCCTAGCATATGGGATATCCAATGGGGATATAGTGGGGATAGAATGGGAATATGAGAAAATCATCTATAAGTCTGGATACCCTCTCCGAATCTAACAGTTTGCTACGGAAACCACCATTTGGAATAGGTAAATCACAAAGGAGGGGTCCAATAGCTGCCTTGGATTACCACTGCAGAGGGTATGAAGTTTATGAACTTGTTTGTTGTCTAGGGTTATCCCACTGTATCCCCATCTCTTTCAAATCACATTGTGGCTGGCAAAAAGTTGCCGATTGACTTCAGCAGTGAACGGAAGGGCTCAAGAGCCCACAGTTGCTCGTTTCAAGCAAACAATCCCCTTCCCCCTTCATATTAAACAGAAAACATGATTTACTAGAGGATTTGCACATATTCGGTACCGTTATGTGTAATACTGTGTTAGGAGGATGGGATTCATCTTCCAACGCCATTCTTTGTGCCTCCACGCTATAGCTTTCCTGGGTGGAGCCCAAGATATATCACTTCGGCCATCCCATAAAGGTTAGGTTACAAGAATCATCACACCTTGGGATACATCTAATATGTCATCTATTATATATATATGTATGTATATACAGAGTAGGGTACTTATTCGCCACTGGCTAACCTTCACTGCACTCTGGTAATTATAGACATGGAAATTGAAGAGCACCCGTCTATACATATATATGATATATGTACATGATTGTATATATATATGAGTTGTGCCATATTATGCCATATTACTGTATCCAGCTAGAAATGATTTTTTCTGTTGCCAGGTTGAAAAACCGTCCCTGAACTCCACTGGTTCATCATCATATTTTGCTGTTCAAAAATATCTCTTGTTGGGTAGGTAATAAGTCCAGAATTGTCAGACAAACCCACGTCATATTGTTACCTAAAAACATCCTGTTATATCAACACTATATACCCGTATCCGGGTTAGTTTTATATTACCATATCTCTGTTGGTAAGACATCTCCATTAAACGAGCTACGTAATGCTATGTATAGATTATTTTCTGGATTCAAGGCAAATCCACATTATTATGGAGGAAAAAAAACGTCATGTGGTAAACCCAATGCCATCAACCATCCCCAAGTCATCACCATGTGATTTTGGTGGTGTGTTTACCATCCCTTTAAAGGGTAGTTGTTTACTCTCCTTAAACGGTGGGTTTAAATTATGGTTTATCATTGGGTTTAGCATATTAATACTACATTAATATACATTAACATACATTAATGTACTACATTAATGTACATTAATCTGGGTAAATTATAATATTTCACTAACCTGAATTAAGGCCATTTGGGGATGATTCCCCTTACTAACCATGATTCCAGTGAGGTCGCAGTGAGGTCGTTATAATTTACCCAGATTAATGTACATTTCTTGGCCATTCTCAAAAAGGCAGACCCAGCAACCACCCGATTTGAGGATCCCACAAGGCCGAAACGGCTCTCTGGCTCCTGTGCCTGCGTCCATGCCAAACAGCTGTACCTGGGCATTGAACCCTTGGAGCTTGGCTCTCCCTACCGATTTGTCCTATGAATCTCACGCAAATATGTATGTATTCAACTGACTATGTATATATATATATAATTATATATCAACAATCTTGGTATAATAGTTCAACACGTAAATATGGCAAGCGAGAGAGAGAGAGAGAGAACGAGGAAAAAACAACTATTGGTGTTAAGTTATATGCAGAACTATAGTCGTGCTTCCAGCTTGCCACGTTTGATGACACCGGAATAATGTGGCCAACTCGATAGTAAACCATCCCCCGATTTTACGAACCATTTTATCGGTGGTCAACAGCCATTTGCAAGTGCTTCCGTTCGTAGTCTCGAAGTACGCCACCAACTTGAAACCCTTAAGAGACTTAACATATTATCATATCAAGAAAAGTGCTTAAAATATCTGACGTCTAATCAGTCTGGATCAGGATGAATATCTGGATGGATTCGGCCAACTCTCCAACTTGAAATCATGTCCTTCCTTTGGTCTTCCCCCCATCTGCCAACGCCGGGTGGCAGCAGCAGCGCGCTGCCCAACTTCATTTGCCCTAGAAAAAAGGCAGTCATGGTGGAGGCAGTGCTGGAATAGTCCCGTCCGAATGTTACGCACAGACCCCGTGGTTTGCCCGGTAACATTGAGGATGCCTTGTTGTAGAACATGAGAGATTGAAGAAAATACTGCGTATACGCAATGTTTTCTGTTTTAGGATTCAGAGTCCTTCAGGGTTTTCAGGGTTTAGGGTTTTAGGGTCTAGGGTTTAGGACTTTAGGGTTTGAGGGTTTGGGTTTTTTGGGTTGAGAATTTAGGGTTTAGGGTTCGTCTCTGGGAAATACCAAAACGCTGGCCCTACGCAGGTATTTGAGCATGTCGAAGGATCATGATTGAACACCGTGCTAACCTTGCGGGCAAACCATGGGGTCATGCTAGTAAAGCAATGTCATAAACCACCCACATGGATTGATGGTTTGCACAACCCATAGCATTAATGTCCCTAAATAGGTCCCAATATGTGTAAGTCCGCTACTAAGGTGAGGTCAAACATAATAATAATATATAATAATAATAATAATCATCATCATCATCATCCCGAGAAGATGACGAAATGTAAATTATATAAATTCTTACTGATGTTTGATGATGGTTATACCGGCATATAAACTGTTATATAATATATATATATATATATATGTGTGTATCTTTTTGGTGGTACTTAGAAATACATAGAAATACTGATTCCGCTATTCCTGCTTACATGTACTTATAGAATATCAAGCGACAAAAACATAAGTATAGTACTGGCATAGTGGTAACCCAAAAGCAAGGCCTCTGACCAGTAACAAATGGGGAGAAAACCATAGAAAACCCGCCAACAAAATTGATGATTCTAGTAACTGTGCTTCATGGCAATCCAATGACTGGTCCACGGGTCATGTGTGCTAAACCCATCCAGATCAGGAATATCCATAGCTTCGAAGCAAATATCCCATATGTGTACGTGTCAGGTCTTTGGATACCCTCAAAAATGGATTTTGCATGGCCAGTTCATCGTGAGACATGAGACATACCCATATCAAACATGATCAAACTGGATAATTTCAATAACTCCCAAACCTAAATTGAATAAAAATGGTTCCCTAATATTGACCATCGTTTCTGTGGGTTGCTTGGCGATGGGTTGCCTTAGAATCATCCAGAGATCAGACAACAAAGCTGGTATACCTCCATCAAGGTCACTGGTCACATGGGCATTCCCAACCATTGACCATCCCATCATCAAATTTTTAGGGGTACCAATCACATCCCATTGGTCAACACGAGCAATGCCTGGGACTAGCGCGGGCGTTCGCGCGACCCCAGTTCTGAACCGACGGCGACAGGAATCGACGATGTTTTCGGCTGGTGCAAAGTGAATGGCGACGTTTTGATCCACCAATGCTTCACCAAAAATATAGATTTGACCAACGAAATAGACGTGTGTGTCAGTGTGGAATTGTGCCATACAATTTATGGCTACGTATAGTAACGCCAAGAAAAATAGGTCTTGTGCGCGACCTATCTGAGACAGCTGGTGATAGCCGGTGTGGTTCATCGACCTACTATAGCGGGTACTGACCCCTGACTCGGACCATCGTCCATGAATTGAAAGGATCGAACAAGTACTTCGCAGAAGTATGCAGTATCTCCGCTTATCACATCCCTACTATTTTCGTATATTTCCAGTAATGATATAGTTTCCAATATCTTACTACATCTACCTATGTCAACAGATAGTTTCAGAAATATTCAAGAAGTACTATCCTTTTTTCACAACGAAAAATCCTTGTTTTGGACAGGGTCCATACCTGGGCTGCCAACAGCAGTGATGTTTATGGCAGGAGAAACGGTGACGACGACAACATTGGCCTATCTTTGAGATTAAAGCTACTTAATGACTTAGTGGTTCTTGTATTAATCATTAGTAATTAGTAGTATTCTACAAATTACATAATTTCAACCATTGACCATTGACCATCAGTCTCCATTATCTTAATTTCAGCTAGACTATTGACCATTAAAACCCTAATTATACTCAACGCGTGTCGGTCAAATATTGCATCGTGGAAGACCAAAAAAATGTAGAATCTGAGGTTCTGTGGACCTTTGCTTTTTGACCCATACCCATATAAGGTATCTCTTTGATACCTGCTTGCTCAAAGTTCAAAGCAATGCAGTGTTTCGGCTCTGAGGAGTGAACATCGGCTCCAGCTTTCTGTATCCTGATTCAGTCCAAAGGTTCCCACAATGGTCTGCATATCACAGCAACATGTTCAGTCGTTGTGTGTATACATGTATACATATGGAAATGTGCATCTATATAGTCAGTAGATTGAAAAAATAGTCAAGCATATATATATATATATATATAATATACATGTTTGTATGTATATAATATATTATCGCCTATTTGTCTACATATCTACACACATAGGATCACAGAGATTTACCCCATGGCCGAGGTTTTGAAGTGAACTCTGTTTCGCGATTTGGACCCATATCAAGATAATTTTTGCATGTAATTTGTCCATATTTTCCCCCTACAAAAAAACCTCCACGTGATGCCACCATAAATCAAGTGGGCCGTGGTTTTCCTCCAATCTTTTCTCAGTGCTACTCCCTTGTCAAACCATGTCAAACCATTTGGGTGTGATCCGTAAAAACGGCCAACTATTAAGGGGGATATCGTTTTGTGTCCCCCAGAAATGAAGCCCTCAACTAACGATAGCCAGCATGCCTCGACCTGGGAAAAATGACCGGTTCGGTTTGGTCGTGTTGCTATCGTTAGTTGAAGACATCCCCACCTTTGAACGAAACATGAGTTTTTGTGAGATATGATTCTCTAAGCAGCTTGAATGGTGGGCTCTGGAACTCCGCATGTTGCAGGACTCTATTCATCCTTGGTTCCAACTAAGTTGTGTGTGGCTCCTGTCGCGTGAGCTGAGTGAGCTCTCTATGTTCTACTCCGCCAAGGCGCGTCTCGTGCATCCGCAACATGATGGCCTCGCCCGCATCTTTGGACCTGGAAAGTCAAGATGGGCGATGTACCCATTGGAACAGAAACATGGGATAAACATGAGATACTTCAGGTTTACCGCATGCTATGGCATGTATATGCCTGTATGACAGTTGTATGAATGTAATCATATATATATTATACACATCATGTATACAGTATACAGTATACAGAATGTATGAATAAAGAATTGGGATCTCGCCGAGAAACGTTGCAAAATACTATTCTCCAAATGGGGATATGCAACGAAGCTCGTGTAATTTCTTCGAAAATGGGGCAAATCAACCCTTTGGGATATACGAAAATGGGATATGATATAACCATATATAACCATGTATTACATGCATACTCAAATTGTCTGTGTTGAATGGTAAAACACGATGAGAATATACATTGCAAGTGTTGGTATACCGTATACCCCATTTTTGGACAACTCCATCTAGGGGTTGCAACAATTAGATGCATGGCACCATCTTACCTATGCCATCGGGTGGCATTTAGCATACAGCATTCTCACTTCTGGCGCATGCGCAAGGAGTTGTCCAATCAAAAAATAGATTTTGGAAAACACTGTTCCACACTTGGAAGTCACCATTTTTGGAGGGTTCAATCTGGGTGTGCCTTAAGAGAGAGAATTCACTTCAACTATCTTCAACTTGTGTCCATTTCAAGGCGGAAAATAACTTTCCAAACAGTTTCCCACCATTTTCACCATTTTTCCCATGTTTTCCCATGTTTTCCCATTTGCCCAAGATGTTCCCAACAGTTTTGCCACCATTTTCGCTCCACATCACCGGAACATCGGGATCCGGGACAGATCTGTCGTCGAGAGCGACATCGCCTGCGTCCCAAGAAGAGACGGACCCAACTTCTCAGCAGATGGCTACGTTATGTGCTGAGTTATGTGCTGATTCTGAGGCTACCGGCTACCAGATACATGCGAATACATTAATATGTATATATATATATTATATGTGTATATATAATATTTATATGTACATGAAATATCGAAAATAGAAAAAAAAAAAACATCATATGACAGGAGAAGGAAGGGGCCTTGTCAATCGAATTCTTGTTAGACATCTACACAATCAATCAGATGGATAGTCATGTTGACACAATTCGCTCGAATCTCGTGGATGAATCAAGAAAGAATGATGAGATCCAATCCACAAGACTATCTGTCTGTCTGATCCACAATTGTGGGTCTACAAAAGCAACAAACGGGGCAGTACCTTCAAGTCTTTTCCCCGAATGCTTTGCAGAAATCATGGTCCGGGTCCCCGAATTGACACGGCTTCAATTGTCAAAGGCATCAATTTCAGTCTATCCCAAGAGCTGGCAAAATGGCGCTGAATCTTCTCAGAAAACGACCACCTAAGATTAAGGCACTTTCATTTCTGCTATGAGTTCTAGACCAAAATGTAATGCCAGATCCACCTGGATAGCCTGTAGTCAATCCTGAACCTGATTGTTGGGGCATTGCAACCAATACTTTCCCATCAGTTGATTGCTGCAACTCATCAAAAATCCGTGCCCCCAGCCCTACCGCCTTTGATTTGGAAAGCCACACATTGACCTCAGCACTGGCGGAGCATGGGGAAGCGAAACTAAACACCTATAAACACCTGGAGTTGCTCAATCATGGCTACCATCATGGCTACCATCATTGCTACCCTTCATCATGGCTACCATCATAGCTACCATGCAAAATGGGGGTTGTCCCAACATTTTCAGATCAACTCATCTTTGAGAGCTCCAGCTCTCAACGGCTAAGACATCGGCGGGGTCGAGGCACCTCTGGTGAAAACGGTCCGCGGGCCCGGCCGCGAAGCAAAGCTGGATGTTCTGCCTGAAATATACGTGACATTACATGACCATGTTTTCGTTAAGAAAGGATGTGTAGCATTTGTGCCAAAATGTTGGAAAAACATGGAAAAACCTAGTGATTCCTCATTTTCAACGAGCATGTTGGGGTGCACCCCGATGTCTACACAAACCCATTTGGCATAGCCCTGCACTATGCAGTTGTGATCACAAGGAGTGTGACTTTTGAGAACGGATTTCCTGCTTATCACTGGTCTGCACTACCAACTGGTAGATTCAGTTTTCCAGGACATCCAGGGTCCGAGAGGAATTCAGAAATCAGTTGTATATAGCTGAACTATCGGCGACGGATGATGAAACAGATGAAAGGAATCTACTCAAAAATGGTCAACTAAAGTTGACTATTGGTCAAGATCTCTGAGTCTCACGTGCAATTTTGACCCTTAATGGCATGCGCTTACTTTGTAAGTTTGAAAATGGCTGCGGACCAAGGCCCAACTTTCAAGCCACAGAAATCATCGTCTGAGAAACCATCCCATTTCTGGGGACCCAATCATCCCAATCTAAGGCTTGAAGTACCTATACCTATTAAGCAATTCAATCTTTTTTAGCATTGAAAAAAACTAACATCGTCCATCAACATTGAAAAAAACCCACCATTCACCAAGATTTCACCAAGGTCCTCTGGGAAAAAACGTCTCCACGAATGCTGAAACCCCAAATAACTGTTTCCTGTTTCCCGTTGTTCTTTTAACTTTATAGCAACCTGGCAACCTCAAAAAAATGAAGGGAAAGTAAAATCATACTAAAATAGTATCTTAATGTATCTTACTGATTTCTGTCGAATCTTTTTGGGGTTACTGTAATTGAACAAGGAACGTGCAACACAACGCGTGGAGTGTACTTTTCCACGCGTGGATTTCGGCCTCTCCCATCAACGTCCGCTCGTTTAGAGCTGGCATACAACAAGCTGCCACCGGCTTGTTCAGCATGGCATTTCCACATCTCCCAAAACACAAATCTTTGCAGCCTGATTTGGTGGTCACGGTTTTGGATCTATCTCAATGGCAGATGTGCCTTGCAGGGCTGCTCGGCTTGAGTTGCCCTGGGGCTACACCTGCAAGTGCTTACAGCTTGGTGACTTCCAATTTCAAGTGATTTCATTTTGTCTTTCTAATTTACATGACCTTGTTAGCCAAGTTTTGTGTTGAATGTACTTCAATATTTTCTCAAGATCAACCTCAATTTTCTTCATCTGTTCCCACTTTCCAAAGCATCGGGGGGTCCCTAGCAACCACCCGGTAGCCAATCAACAGACCGCCCTGCCGGCGGCGCCGTCAAAATGCCGTCAGAGCAAGAGTTCCAGCTCCGTTCGACGGTAGCAGTGCTCCGAATCGTCTTCCAACTTCGGATAGGAGGGGATGAGCGCATCCTGAGCAATGAAAAACTTGAGCAAAGTTACAGTTATACCTTGTTATACCAATATCTCATTCCATCTTTTAAATTTTGCTGGTTGGTGAAGAAATATCCCTCGGTATCAAATGGATGATTTTTTGATCACCAATATATCACCAATAAACCAACAGAAGATCTTGGTGATTCCTGGCGCACCTGAGATCCGATGTAGAGGTTGTTGTACAAACGCCAGTACACCGCCTTGTTGAGCCAAAGATTGTCACAAGATTGGGACGTCTACCCTCTGGTAATTTAACATAGCTATTGAAAATGCCCATTTATAGTGGATTTTCCCATGAAAAATGGTGATTTTCCATAGCTATGTTAGTTTACTAGAGGGTACATCAGAGAGATGTGCTTTTGAGAGACTTAAAACTACTACAGTTTTAAAAATTCTGAGACAGGTCCATTCTTGAGAAGAACACTTCCCTAAACATGGGTGAAATGCAAGTTAATCAACCCGAATAGGAGTGGAAATGCATAAGCAACTATTCTGTGCCACCAAGCAGTAACAGGGTTTGAAAGGGGGCCTTAAACGCTCAGCCACAAAGTAACCATGTTGTGGTTGTTTTGTCTCGGACCAAATGCATTTGGCCAACTGATTCACAAGACGTGGAATCTGGGGCGCCCAGAAAGCATAGGGCAAATCCATGTGGATGATTCATCAGCACGCAACCCAATCCATATCACACATGTTTGGTTGCTGTTGCTCATCTCCCATTATTTCACAGGTTTGCCACATAAAAAAACCCATAATTTGGTTGGTTTTATACCGCCATAACTTTGTTGGATATCCCGCCCTTGAAATGACTATGAATTTCCCACTGAAAATCCACCATCGTCCTGGTGCTCAATTCTTGTTGGTTGAATTGCCCTCTGGTCATTTGACGTAGCTGTGGGTTTTTTCATCATGTTTAATAGGTAAATCATCATAAATCATCTACAAATGGTCAATTTTCCATGGCTATGTTAGTCATAACCAGAGGGTACCATTTCTGTTGGTTAAATCCATCAAACTCGACCAACCAACTCAACTCACAGCCAGCTGAGTAAGACTCACCCGCACACGTCTGGCAGGATGCCACAAGCCTGCGATCCATTGGTTGGAACATTGTTTCCGTGTTGCAGGATATAGGCATTATAGGCATATAGTAATGTATAGTGGTATTTAGTTACTATATATATATACATGAAGTGGTGTTGAGATGGAATATATGATGTTGTAATGTATGATGTGATCTAAGGGATTTACTGTAACCAACTTCAATGGGCTCTAGGATCAACCATAAGGGGTTTCTTATGGTGATATAATGAGGATAGACTGGGGTGTGATGGTGTGTATATATATATAAGAGAGACAATATGATATGTGGGCATGTCTGAAACTGAAAATTGTGCATCACCTAATATATATATATATTTGCCATGTTTCTAGGGAAAATCCCCGTAAACCATCATGGATTGTTAATGCTATGCCGCATGCCCTATGTTCAGACACACCCAATGTAATTGTTTGATATTGTCTGGAAGTTGCAAGTACACGGTTACCAACAAAATCCAACAAATATAACATGGATTATATAGATTAAAGGTATGATAGTGAGTGGTTCCATCTATGAAGGGGGTTTTAATATTATATATATATACGTATATATATATATAGTCAATCAACATGTGTGCGGGATCATGATAAATCTGGGATCATGATACCTCCACTGCCTCCTGAGTGACATATTTCCCAACCCAGCCTTGCAGCAAATACTGCAAGACCTTGGTCGGCCCTAGTGACACTCTGAAGCCATCGATGGCATCGAAAACCGCCTGAGAGTGGCGACGGGACGTGGAGGTGGCAATGGGAACAACAAGACGTTGTGTTTCCTCAAAATCCTTGGAACTTGGAACCTTCAAATTCTATCATGTTCAAATTCGTGGGTCCCAATTTTTGGGCCGTTCCCCACATTTGGGCGGTTCGCGGGGGGGCCATAAAAGCCCAGGATCCCAGTGCCTGTCTTCCACTAGTCCAGAAACATGGCGTCCCATGAAGTTCATAGCTGGTACAGCAACTGGAGTGCTACTCAAATCTACTCAATAGACCCAATCTATCTCACTTCGGAGTTCTTTTGGTCCCGGCTTGCCCTGCATCCAGCCGGGCGGCCATGATCAAGTGAGGCGAGTTCTCGAAAACGTTGGGCCACACATAGTTCATGAGGTGCTGTAAGGCTTCCTGGCCATGACCCAAGGGGACCCAAAAGGCCAGGTCCAGAATGACCTGTCTTCTGGTTGGGACATCTCCGATTTTGTCGATGGAAGTGTGTCTGAACATGGGTGAAACACCTCACAAATTCCTCGTTTAGTATCTTTGAGTGGAAAACATTATGATAAACCACTGATTTTTGCGGGTTTTCCCCGGCATTATCAGACAAACACATGTATCATAGTGGTGCCAGTAAATCCTTATTGTATCCCAATTATATCCCTGTCGTGGTACCGGCATTTCCAGCCAAACCCATCACTAACCATTGGATTTTTGGGGAGTGTCCCCTACAGTTTTCATCAGATCACCATGAAATCACCATGAAATCCCGGTTTTTGATGGTTGAAGCCTCCACTGAACTTTAGAGGCATCATATTTCTTCCACCAAAAAAAACATGAAATTCACATTGTATTCCCATCAAACTCATATGATATTCCCATGAAATCCCAGATAAACATAGATAAACTACATTATCATATTATATGATGCTGACGTATTCATAATTTTCATAACATTGCCATGAAATATGATAATTATAGTCTTTCCAAAAAATCAAAACCCTGTGTTTCATGGTTTTTCCCCATGGATCTTCCCATAGATTTCATCGTTGACCCATCGCTGCACCTCACATCCGAGGCCATGAACTCCCAGCGCCAGATGCTTACACGTCCACGCAGCCGTTTGCCTACGGGCAGGAAAAAGCAGCTTTTGGAATATGAAAATGAGGCTCTAATTAATGTTTAATGGGATTTAATATGTTTATATAATGTTTATATAATGTTTACATAATGTTTATATAATGTTTATATAATGTTTATAGAATGATTATATAATAATTATATAATGATTATATAATGGGATTTGATGGTAGATGTTTTGACCCAACTAATTTAAACATCCAGAAAACGAGATTTTGCGCAAGTGTCTTATAGAAAAAAAAACTGGGTTTTTTGGTAGATATCTAAAGATATCATGAGATACGAGTATCTATATATATATATAGTGAATGGATGTTCATGGGGTTTACAAACCAACTCGTAGTCATCGAACATGGCTGGCTGGAAAATCCCAAAACTAAACGGAGATTTATAGCTGGAAAATTCCACGACCATTTTGCCACACACCAGGTTTGATTACTGGACGGAAACAGGAATTTAGCCGAAAAAAATCTGATCTTTTGAACTGGTGGTACTCAGAAATCAAACATGGCAGAGGGAAAAAAAAATCAACGCATGGATATCTGTGGTGCGCAGCTGTGCAAAAAAAGAAAGAACTGGGAGTTATCGCACATCGCAGTTGCGAAAACCACCATGCATCATGGTAAACTTTGGTAAACCCCATAGTAACATATACAGCAATAACCCAATTTTTTAAGGATCTTAATATGTCCAAATCGATCCAAATGGCGTGCCCATCAATCGTCAATCCGAGGGTCACATACCAGGTTTTTTTCTGGGGGGTACCAATTTCAAAGGTAATTTCGTCTAATCTTCTCACTGTTTTTGGGAGTAAGCTTCCAATGAATAGTCACCGTGGCGCAGCAATTTTCGCCGTCATCTCAATGGTGTTTATCCTGCCCTCCACTCGAATTGTTTGGTGGATTCAACCCCCAAAAAAATGGGTATCATTCCTCATCCACAATGATTCTGTAAATAAAGTATGATGATCTTCTTATGATTTTCTTAGATAATATGGTTAGAAGTATTGTTCAAATATAACATATTAAACCATATTAAACCATATTATAACATATTATAACATCATGTCAATTTGATCATTGAAACATGTTGAAAAAACGCGTCGCAGATCCCCTTGATCCCATCCGGCCTGTGTACCAAATCTCTGTCCATCAGGGCATCTTCCAGGATGGGAGTCACCGCATAGATGTAGTCCTGGCGAAGCATGGCCTCCTGGGGGAATTTTAATGAATTTTAAGCACTATACTATCTTGGCCATGGGACCACTATTTCTGCTCAACGGAAGATTATGGTCATACTATCTTCCATGGAACCAATCTTGGACCACGATTTCTGCTCAACTCGGCATGGTGTTTGGAATCACTTGCGAGGCGAATGTCCCATTGTTTGGGGATAATGCCCTTGGCGAGGCATCATCTTGAGCTCTGCAAGACCCACAAGTTCATCACTAAACCAAGGTCTGCAGCCGCTCAAGGTTCCGCTGGAAAATCTACCGCTACAGTTCCTAGTCAGCTGAGTGCTATAAGAGGAGCATTGAGGCACTATCCTCCACTGATGTTTCTTGTGGTCACGCAAAAAGAACCGAACCCAATTGACAACAGCCAACAAACTACCGGATTGACTACCTTGGACGAGGGGTGGATGCCACCGCATTCTAACCCAAAAAAGGTAGCCCAGCTTTAACCACTATTTAATAGCACCAACAAGTGGTGTCGATCCAAACAAAATTATCTAATTATCATAAGGATTCATAAGGACCCCTGACAGTAGAGGATCGAAACAAAAAGAAACGGAAGATCTGCCACAATTCCATGTAGCGCCCGGTGGTCCTTGGCCATCTCGCCGATATATTCGAACATGAAGCTGAGACTCTTTAGCACTCCGTTCCTTGCGAAGGATTCACCGGGATTGGATGCGTGTTCTCTTGGTTTCTGAGAGCATGGTCCTATTTATCCTAGTTCTTGGTGAAAAGATGTGGGTGACTGGGGAGTTCCAGGATCTTTCGAAGTGCTCACATTGCACGGCTGTGAATCATCCAGGTATGGCTGGATACGGAGCATCTAGAACCCGGGCGATGTGCCGACGATACAAAAGAGCCTCATGCACTGACTACTTTTAGACCCAAAGAAGTGAATACGTTTAGCTGAGAGTCTAGTTTTATTCATTTTATTCCCTCATACCAGATTCTGATCAGTTTCCCCATTGAAATTGCAAATTTTGGGTACCGGTACCCTCCACTTTAAGACACGTCCATATTAGTTAGCAGCTATCTAATCCATGAACCTACAACCCACCCTCTACTGCCACAGCGCCAAGATATCCAAGATTCTGCACGTTGAGCTCGGGTACTCGATACTCGTTCATCAACGCAGGCCTTTTTTTGGGGACGCTACTGGCCAGGTCAAGCACTGTCCATGAAGATTACAGTGATATGTCAGAAGAAAACTTGCATTGATCTGTGAAATTAGCTCAAATTATGGCACATGCTGATCAACTGGATCATAAATCTTCTTGCTTAACATCTTCAAACCAGGATATGATATTATATAATTGCACACAAGCTACTTATGTAAGTTGGCGCATGTTTCTGTTGCACTTTTTTTTATATATACTGCTTCCCCTGAATTCTACATGAAACCCAAACGTTCTAAATCATCAGGCTCCATGAATATCATTTTTCTTGGGGCCTCAAAATGCATCATGTCGGAAGGTGACCCTCCCTTTTCGACCGTTTCGAGAATTGCCCAAATAGTTCGATGATGGCCATGTTGGGGGTACATGTTCCATAGCAAACTGACATGGCAGTGTGTCAAAACCCTGGCACCTAGTGAACCCCGAAATTGCTGGGATTTATGGATGTTCATCCCACTAAAAATGGTACTTATAGGTATTGATCCATAGCCACATAGCAAACTGACAGTTTCGTTGTTTTAATGCGGTGATGTTCGGTAGCATTTTGTCCAATTACTAACCAGAGGGTAACCAGGGGCCACACAGCACCGTGAAGGGCCCACAGGTCTCAGCTGTGATGGCAATCGCCACCTCACCAAGAACAGTGGTGTGAGTGGATCCGATGTCGATCTTTGCCACCTGATTACCTATGGTACTAACCCCAAAAAAGATAGATAGGGTTCAATATGTTCAATTTATCACTATTTTGGTCAGATTCTGCGAATTTCTATCTCTTGGGGGGGTGCTACCAACATCTACCAACTATAATCTACTCCAATTTCATCTACTCTTATCAATCTCTATACATATGTCATACAATTATGTACACTTGTACACGTATACTGTATACTCATCTATAGACAAATCAGCCGCAACTTTTATATGTAAACACATCATATCATATACACAATTGACATCAATTGAGCCCTTTTTTGGATAAGAAACTCCACCTTCACCAACCTCACCTCTCCCAGCCGCTGAGTTCTGGGACCGTGGTGCAGATACGCAGCTGACGCTCCTGCACCTTGAGGTTGTTCAGCAAGGTGCTAAGCACCTCAGGTGCTGCTGGCGACCGGGACACCCTGAAAGATGTCGAATCCACAGAAAATAGGGGGAAGACAGGTGAAGATAGGAGGAGGTCCCCCAAAATCATACGTTGGCAGTTCACATCTCACCATGTCGTCTAGTCAGCTCACATTCGTGGGACGTGAGAGAGCACCAGAGACCCATATTCTCCCGCTTTCACGCCATCATTAGTATCGATCGATGGTTGGTACCATGTTATTAATTCATCGACATTGACTATGAAATTTACAACATGATTGACTTTCTCGACAAAAACCGTGCCGCAACAGTGGAAAAAATTCGAAGGGGCTCCGCACATCATGTGGGCCAATCGCCTTGGCGATGTAACCAAATGTGTTCACCTCAGATGACCAAGATCTCAAACTGGGTGATTTAACATATTCAACCAACATCGCCCAGCGTGGCGGAAACGCGCGCCAAGAGACGTCTGGCAAGCAGGAATGGTCTCTGCCAAGGTCAAACATGTCAGCTGGGTGGAGTCCCAGCTGGTTTTTCCAGGAGCCGCGGCAAATTTATGGACTTGAGAGTTCTTAGGGCTCATTCGACCCAACATATTCGTGCGTTGAAGCTGCCCCTTCACTCGGGAAATCTCACATTCTGCTGAATTGTCGCCTGAAATGATAAATGTGGTTTTCCCTTGTTCAAGGCAACACCTTCAGAGTCTTGTGTTGCTCCTGTGTGGGTTCACTTTCTTTATTTCGACGGTTCGTGACATCTCATCGATGCAATGGCGGGCAGGCGGGACGTTATTAACTCACCCCTCCCCAAGCCACTCTAACGTCGCATCACGTGAGTGTGCAAGTGCCAAGGAACGTCACTAGCCACCCGGACCCCCCCCCCCCCCCCCCCCCCTGCCCCCCCCCCCCCCCCCCCCCCTTCACTACCCCGCCGGCACATCACACCGTCCTTGCCCCCCGGGTCTTAACGGTCACTATCGTAGAGACATACAATATCGACTCC
>Ga0126342_10008499_pt1 | contig 18410 bp, 8 predicted proteins | sample Cyp1metagenome_FD_92528 | JGI IMG/M metagenome (GOLD analysis project Ga0126342, IMG submission 92528) | Coral microbial communities from Lord Howe Island, Old Settlement Bay, Australia - Cyphastrea 1 metagenome | ecosystem: Host-associated > Invertebrates > Cnidaria > Coral ...
ATTTTCACTAACCTCAATATTGTGCATTTCACTAACCACAATATTGTGCATTTCACTAACCTCTAAGCCTAAAAGCAGCAGTCCTAAGGAATAATGTGATGAAATCAGTTTGCAACAACAAAATGTTCCTTGATATATCTTGATATTTAAATTTTGGCCTTAACATCCAAATTTTGGCCTTAACATCTAAATTTTGGCCTTAACATCTGAATGGGCATGGTAGTGATAATGCTTCTGCTGATCATGATTCACAGGAGATGTCCGTCCTCCAACAATCTCCCAAAAGTCGCAACTGGACCTCGTGCCTTGGTCCCTTACGGCATCGGAAACGCAAACTGCTGACACCTTCAATGCAATCACTGGATCATACTGGATCTATCACCGAATGATGTCGCTGTCACTTCAATTTGCAGCGATGGATTTTGTAGAGGATAATGATGAGGATTTGGGCATATTGATAGTGGCCTGATAGTGATGATTATTTACATTATTAGGGTGATGATGATGATGACAAGGTTGACGACCATGGTGTTGCTGCTGCTGGTGTCGTTGGTGGTAGCAGTAGTGGTGTCAGAGTTGGTCATTAATGGAACAGCGCAGGCCCCTAAACCACGGCACCATATATGCAGCCATCACTTCAATGGGCCCTAATTAATAATTAGCGCTTTGTTCAGCATGTGCAGGAAAAACTAGGAAACACGCAACCAATTTCCCACTATTTACCACTATCTACCACTTCACCACTTCTGGCACTGAGGAGTTTGTACAAGCGCCTGAAGTCAACCCCGATCGATTGGAGGTTCCGGGATGGAACACTTCACAGCAGGGCAGTCGCAATGATATGTGGCGATATGTTCCGGTCCAACATATACAGTATAAGTAATAAGTCATATATAGATGTCCAAGCGGATCTCTACTAGTACCAGGTTACCCAGCATAGCTTGCAGGGATAGCAGAGGTGCATCCGGACGTTTCTAGCACTATCACATCTACACTTGGATGCAAGCTTACCATGCTGCCATACGCAACAAAAAGAGGCATTTCATGTATTCGTTCAAAACATGTGGCCTTTTCATGGTTTCAACCAGATTGAAACCAGCAATCCACTCTGGATGGAATCTTTAAACCAGTGCAATTTCACTTCTCTGATTCTTCATCTACAATTCTGAACATCTCGCAGTTCGTAAATCCAACATTTTTTGGATTCATGTCACTAGCAACTTAGACCCTGCGATGCTCATCTTCCCAATGGACCTCTTCTATGGACATCCAATGGATTTTGAGCGCAAACTGAAGCGGCCAGTTGTGATCCGTGGCCGGAACAGCCCCAGCAGTGGCCCCAGAAGATGTGGATTGAAACTTATGAAGGAAGGTTGCAATTCACAAATGTCATGGACATGTGAGGGCAACTTTGAAAGTTTCAGACCACCACTGGGTGGAATTTACCATTTTGTGGATGGCTGGTTTGACTTCCGTTTGTCTTTGGTACCTTAAGCATTGGATCCTTCTCAACATTAAATGATATTAATGCATCTATCAACACCATCACCAGAGGTGATGCCGGTAGAACCAGTAGAAACTGGCTGGGTCTGCTGGGTCTTGAACGGATGTTTTGTGGTGACTTTGAGAGTAGCTCGGAATCCTCAGGTGCCGCAGCTTCTGCCAATGGCTCTTGGCTTTTGAACCAAGCAACAGGTGAGGGCACCAGAGAATCATAGAGAATCAGCAGTGGCTTCGTTCATTTTTTGTGAACTGTGATGCTTTACCGCGCGTATTAACACATATTAACACAAGTCCACAAGTCCACATTCCTCTAGGGATCCAAAAGCTGCTTGAAGTGGCAGAATCATTATGGTATTTTGCATGGTGGCATCTCAGAAAACGAGGCGAATTCAGATTAGAGCACACTGAGCCCCTCCAGATGTCTGTGCTACCCAGCTCCATCGGCAAGGCCTTCATCAGCCGAAGAGGCGCTGGAGCATGATTGGTTTGTGCGGCACTCGGTAGATTTTGTCAGCAGACACACCATGGGTTTGTCTGAAAAGGAAAAAAATACCAAAAGGATCCAAAAGGGCCATGGTCAAGAGATGGATACCCATATTGATCCATATTATAGGATGGTCATCAATCAAGAGGGATTCGCATGCACATTGTAAGGATTCTCATTATGGGATTGATGCTGAAAACCCACGTCTACATCCCTACCATCTCTTGACCATGAGATGCCAAGGTGGCCAGAGGTGATGCACCTTTGGTGCGTGTGGCCTAACCAAATCGGCCAGAGGTGGTTGAGATACTGCAGGAGTCGACCAAAGTCGACCAAGCCCGGGTCTCATGAGGCTCTGCCCAAAATGGCAGCTGTCATAGATCCGGCCTGGTCTTGCAGAGATTATTCTTGCAGATTCTGCTCGCAGATTGTACTTGAAGCAGCTTTTCAGCTCGTGTTGCAGTTTTTTTTCGGTTTGTTGCAGTCACTACCAGCTGTTTCATTTCTTTTTAGCTCATGCCGCCTCGCCATGGGCGCTTTGCGCACCAGAGAGTTCCAATTGCGGCGACCTCCAGGTTTTTTCCAGGCTCATTGGAGCTTCTTTGCCGGATAAAGCCGCGCCAGGCGAAATGTTGCCTTGAAATGGCTTTACTGGTCAGTCATTTTAACTTCATTTTTATCTCCGATTCAACAGAGGCATTATGCTATACCAGAGAATCTCAGCTCGAACGAATTCAGTTTCTGCTGCGCCTCTGGGATTTGTTTCAGGCTGAGTGTATTGCAATGAGACCTGACAATTCCACAGAAAAGAGGCCTTCAGTGGCTGTGGGAGGATGCATCCTTAGTGTGTGGCAGTGGATGACACCAGTCGCTGCATGCGTCAAAAGCACAAACGAAGGGATTCCAAGCAAAGAGAAGCAGAGAATATCAAAGAAACAGCGCTTACCAAATACCTTGGCCTTCTCCACTCAGCAGCGGCCATACCAGTGTAGTGTTTCCTAGTTTCTATGTGAGGCGTGTCAAAATCAGCGCAGATTACTTGTAAAAGAAGGGAAATAAACTGGCGCGGAAAACGCACCAAAGACTGTAAAGCGACATGGCCCCCCAAAAGCGCTAACCCAAAACATGGGCATATAATTAGATTAGTTAGCCATTTATCGTTTGTGAATGTTTGTGAAATTTATTTTTTGCATTCCTCTTCCATCGCTCTTTATTTATTTCATTGTTTCCCTTTTGTTCCTTTTGTTCTTTTCCCTTCTTGTCCTTTCTTTTTCTTTCCCTTTCCTTTCTTGTTCCGTGTATTTCCTGTTCCTTTTTCTTTCTTGTTTCGTTTTTGTTTGTTTTCCCTTTGTTTTCTTTTCCTTTTTTTCGTTCCTGTTTGCCATTCTTTTTGCTCTATGACTCTATTTCCTTCATTTATCCAGGTATGCAAAAAATAGATGTCTAGCGATATCCTGGTAAAGCTGATTTGGGAAAGTTTTCATGAACACAATTCTGTTGCATTTTTATACTATATAATATATACACATTTTTTTGGTCGGCCCTTTGAGAATCCTCGTGGCGTTCATGCATCCAGCTACTGTGGCTGGTAATCTGGCATGTACCCCTTGCTGGGATCCACCCAAGCAGAGGCAGCAGCTAATTCAGTGGCGAATTGTGACGGTCCATCGCCAGAATCGCCAAGTTTCAGCGACTCGATTCGTCGCCAAATTGCGGTGGCAAAACAAAGGCAAAGGTTGCTGGGGTATTCCTTAGCAACTTCTGTATTGAACCTACCGTTCTCACTGCGACCAATCAGCGCGCCAGTGGGCTTCGTGACGCCCCTCAAGGCAAGCTCATCGAGCACTGCTGGTACTTGGTTGTTGGCGTAGAGGAGCGTGGTGGGTTTCACCCCACCGGAACCATGACGCCATTGGTGCAGCGTGTGCCGCCTGAAAAGCCAACCATCGCGCAAGAGCAAGGTGAGCAGCCCCGTTCTGAAGATCGAAGCACGTTCTTCCTGATACGGTGGAGCCGGATGCTCCAGCATCACCGCCCCACCAGTCAGCGCAATGGGAATGCAGAGCCAAAGTCCACGCAAAAGGAGGCAGCTACCCACGGACAACTGCTGCAATTCCTTCAGGCTAAGGCCAGGAATACCCCAGCAAGCTTCCGCATGTCGAAGTGGACGAGGGCCTCGAAGGGGATGTCCTTCTTGATCAAATGTAGGCTCATGCCGTGCACTGCTCCATGTTTCACATGGCGGACCAAGGAGAAATCCTAGGATACGCCCAGCCCTGGCTGTGGTGAGGAGCCAGTTCCACAGACGCTCGGAGTGAACATTCATAGAACTGTCGATGGCAGTGTCCAATGAAATCACAATGATGTTGTTGGCCCAGGCATGGGGGCAGTTCGCAATGAGCTCGGTCATGTAGTGATGAAAATCTGCTTCTCGCCTCCTCCCAGCATAGAGGTGGATGACGAAGTAGGGGCCCTGCTCAGGGGCAATACTGCGACAGGGTCTGGATGTCATTCTCCATGTTCGTCGCACCATCTCCTCCTCCTTCATCTGATTAAAGCAAAGATCAAAGGGGTGCAAGCGTGCTCTGCGCTTCTGTGGTGCTAGACGCTCCAGCGACAAATGCGGTTCTTCATCTTGCATGAGATGACGGAGCTGTTGCTGCAAATGATGGTAGCGGAGCCGCAATTTCCAAATGTGCAAATCTTCCAGCAACGTCATCATTGCTTCATCCAAAATGGCCATGTGTTCAAGCTGCTTCTCATCTGGAACAAAATCTGCAAAAACGGTTTCCGACCAATGGATAAATAGTCTGGCTGCATGGAACTCCGGAATCTCAAAGGAGAACATGGTGGCAAAGAAGAGGTTATGGAAACTGACAACATCAATTGGGTCTCCTTGAAACCATTTGCCAAGACTGTCGTTGAAGGCTTGATTGCATCTGGTAGTGAGCTCAAGGTTTTGTGTGGCTTCCCACCATGCAAAATCTGGTTGGCCTTCACGCCAGACTTGATCAATTTCACGCCGGACTCGCAGAAGCTCACGCTGTCTTGATGTGGGACGAAGTGGACCATGATGCCTTCGTACCGCAGGAAGTCTACACACTCCCGTTAAATGCGAAGGCAATTTCACATTGACAGGTTCGGCAGGGGCTCGTGCTCCATGAAGACGATCCCAACACTGATTGCCGCGATACTTCAAGTGCTGCATGACTCTTAACGTTGTATGGAAGGTCCACAGACATCCGGCACACACCTCTGATTGCACGTAGTGGCTTTCAGCGGATCGCTACTGGTGAACCTTGAAAGCGTGCAATGCCAGTTGCTGGGCCGTGCCAAAGGACGCATCACAATGTGCACATTGGTGTAGAGTCTGCTCCAAACCTTCCAATGATGTGGGTGCCAACTCCATTCCAGCTGATTCAAGTTCTTTCTGAATGTGGTGGTGGTAAAAACGAATCTCATACGCAATCTTCTCTTGCTCAAGATGCTTGGCAACCGCTCGGCTAACCCATTTCCTCCATGGTCTGCAGGCGCGAAGAGCGCTCCATGCTGTGATCCATCCAGCTCGATCAACAGGAATGTCAAACGGCAAGTCATGGAAACTGGCCAACCACTTGAGATCCTCAGAGACTTCAAAGAGCCAACCTTTGTTGTCCTGCAGCTCCATAAGAAGTAAGGATTTGTAAAAGGTATGGCCATGTTCAGCAAGGTGCTGCAAATAACAGAGCCGATGCCGCGCCCAAAAAATTCGAAAGGAAGTCAGCTTGTTGCATTGCAGAAATTCCTGATCGGTGAGGTGATCCGAGGTCCAAAAGCCTGTATTGTAGATTCTACGGTAGAATCCAATGACAGTTGCCTCAAGCTTCTTGTATGACGCTGCAGAAAGTTCAGCCCATACTGCACATCCATACAAGAGTCGTGAGAGGATCAGACTCTGAAAAAGGACCAAGCGACCAGGGAGCGGGATGGCCTTGTTCAAGAAAATGGTTTTTCGCATCTGCGTAAACGCTTGGTGCGCCGAGCCAACTCTGGCAATGACTTCTTGATCATAGTCCAGACTCATAGCAAAACGTACCCCAAGGTGTCGGTACGATGACGTGACCCTCATGCTCAAAATGTGGGTTTCCGTTGAAGTCGTGATAACTGGTTGGCTGCCAGTATCGAAAAGCAAAGTTCGCTGAACCACTGCTCCTTGACCACGAAACATCACGATGAGCTCGGATTTGCCTTTGTCCAAATTGAGGGTCAACCCTCGGAGTCTGAAGGCAGCATGCACAATTTTCGTAGTGTCTTGGATTAGTGGCACAAGCTGTGTCGCCAAAGAGGCTGTCAAGCAGATGGCAATATCGTCCATCCAAACAATGGGTGGAATGTAGGTGCCAAGCGCATCTGATCCTTGGGTATAATCCTCCAGCAACATAAGTTCTCCTTGTACTTCTGCAAGCAAAGCCGACATCATCAAGTTGAACCCTATATCAGCCAGAGGGGAGCCAGGTCGAGTGCCCCGTTTTGTGTGGGTGCTGTGTCGATCAGCCTCCTCTGGACGGAGGAAGAACCATGTTTGTTGATGCACATCATGGAGAAATTGACGCAATCCAGGCGAGATGTCAGAGATCTCCGTTCTGCAAAGCCTTTCCAGGTCCTCATGAAGTTGTTTCAGGTCAAATTCACGGCCATCCAAGATGGTTTCAAGGACTTCCTGGAGCATGTTGTTGGATGTCGCAAAAATCAATTCCCTCAGCATATGGTGGAACGCAGCACGGAGATCGATAAACATCGTGGCGCTCGACAAATGCTTCGCATTGGCAACTTGGCTGTGCAATCTCACAGCTTGGACTCCTGTGACAGTCTGTTGGGAGGGTAAACCTCCCAGCTGCCCCAGAGTCTTACGATGTTGCAGAGTTGGGAGTAGTTTTTGCCTTGCCCATGAGTGCAAGATCTTCGCATACGTATTCGAGAGCAAAATGCCCCGATAACCAGCAGCATTGGTTGGGTCGCCTTTTCCTTTGAAGATGGCGCAAAGCTTGCCGCCCTTGAAATCATACGGCTCAATTCCGTGGACCAATGATTTACAGGCCAACGCATGTACGTGTGGGGCCAGGGCTACGGCTGCATTGCGACATATATCTGCTGGAATTTGATCAGGTCCGGGAGCCTTCCGAGGACGCTGACGCAGGCAAATGTTCTCAATTTCAACGAGGGTCGGAAGTTCACAAAGGTCAAGGTACCTTTGAGGGGCATTTTGCTGTTGTTCATCAATGTTGCGCTGTAGACATTGCTGGCGCAGGTCAGAGCTCCGTACAACTTTTCCAGCTTCAAGAGTTTCAAAATGCTGCTGGAGCTCTTCATCAATGTCTCTTCTAACCTGCTGATTTTTGGTTCTGTTCTTGGGTAACAGATTTCGCAGTTGCTTCCAGATGCCATTGAGACCCTCAACTGAATAGGTCCTTGTGGTGTGGTCAGCAATCTGTTGGTAGAAGAGCCCATCTTCCTGTCGAATGGCGAGTTGCGCACTCAGAGCTGCTTGCTGAAGCTCTTTTTGTGTCTGGGCAACTGACTGGTCATGAAGACGTAGCCAAACTGGTAGATCACGTTGAAGCTGATCCAAGTGACGGTGGCCCTGTGGTTTCGTCCTCCAGCCAATGAAACAAGCTTGCAAAATCGCGAAGAGTCTGGTTCTGGTAAGGGCCCGCAATTGTTTGAACAAATGCTTCTTTCTGTCGACCAAACTCCATGTCGCAGGAGAAATATGTGATTTCCTCCTCCAGTGCTTTCTGGGCTGAGCCAAAAAAGGCAATGCAGCTGTAGTAGATGCTGTGAGCCATTGAGCGCTACTGTGGGGATCAAGGTTCCAACATGGGGTGGCGACAGAATTGTGCAGAAACTGTTGGTACTCTGCGCTTGCTAAATTGTTGGTCAAATCTGCAATGTCAAGTGGCACATTGCGAGAACAACGTCGATCTTGCTGCAAGGCTGCCGTGAAAACAACTGCACAAAGCACTGCCCGATGATCACATCTTGTAATTGAAAGATCAATCTCATGTGCAACTTGGGACACCAGTTGGTCATAATGCAGCTGTAGAGGGATGGCAATGTAGTCAATTCTTGTCTCGTGCCCATGTGGGGAACAAAATGTAGAGCTCTCACCATGGTGGTGGTCAGGGAAGGTGGCAGGTGCAAAAAGCTCCTGCTGGATAAGCCATTCATGGAAGGCTTGACCAGCTTGATTTTCAGAGACTGCATGTAAATCTCCAACCGATTCAGTAACAATCTCACCAAGGTGAGCATTGGCATCTCCGCAAAAGAAAACAGGATATCCACCACCCTTCTTCCAAAGGAGTTGCTTCAAGTGATTCCAAAATTGATCACTTCATGTGGAGGACGTCCAGAATGTGGGGCTCGACATGTGACGACAATGCATGCCCATCTGGGTGCCTTGATTTTGGCTACAAGGAAGTTTGGCCCAGCGTCAAGGATTCTGACGTCCTCCTTGGCAAAAAGATCTCCATCAGCTGAATACGGCAATCTCTTCGAAATCCAGAGTTGGATACCATCTTGTCCCCGTTCATCAGCAGGGTGTCCGTAGACATGGTAGAACTCATTGTTCTGTCCAACTAGGTGACGATGCCTAGTTTCTTGAACACCAACAATGGTGCATTTTGCATCATGAAATTGCTGCATCAGAAGGATCTGTCGTGAAATTGATGTAGATCTGGCGCACTGATCCAATGTGAGGACATTTGCAGTGGCGATCGTGAGTTGTATCTCGATGGTCGAGGTCTTTGGTTCATACTCTGCAGATACATTGTGTGCAGGGTCAACAGCTGGTAACAGGGGTGCAGTGCTGAGCATGTGTCCATTGACCAACCGTGGAACTCGAGGATCATTACATTCCATAAGTTCGACATACCATAGCCATTGCAATGCGCAGAGCTTATTGTCATTGCTGAGCCAATCTTCCCAAAAATCACTGCGTCCAGCTCGTTCCGGGAAATCGGCTGCCCATTTTGCTAAAGCATCTGCACATTCATTCCAAGGATGGCCTTGGTGTGCTTTGATGTGGTGCCATTCAATACTACATTGATGGTGTCTGGTTTGGAGGATCTGCGCAATGCTTCTCATGATGATTCGCCATGGATGCGCATGGATAGACCTCCAAGCTCCAGCAGCCATATATCCAGACGAAGTTGCATCAAAATTGAAAGAAAACCGCAAAGGCTTGTGGCCATAGAGGTCCCAGTGTTTCTGGCTGAGATTTTGTGCCCAAAGCAAAGCCCAAATAATGGCTCCATGTTCACCATATATGGAAGTGGCTTCGGTGGTGATTGTCTTGTAGAGGCATCCTCCATATTGCCATTCTTGTTCGCATTCAATGAGCATGACAACACCAGACCCAATGTGCCCAGTTTTGGATTTGGAGCCATCAGTAAAGAAATGGAATCCAGTCGGGATGGAGGTAGGTGAGGCAGTCAATTCTTTGAAGGCATCAACTGTGACTGCAGGAAGCTCAAGGCCCTCAGGCCAGGGTTGACCAAAAAGATGATCTGTGCTTCGCAACTCATCAGCAAGATGTAGTGCTGGGGAGCAGTCGACACTTACTGTGGAGGGTGGATCGATGCAGCTAGCAAGCTCAAGGACTTGTCCAGGTCGCTGGGTGTGAGCTACCTGCCCAGCTGTTAGGCACCTGTCAGTCCATTGCTGCTGTTTGCGGGTGTGAACTTGCAGCAAGCTGGGCGCTGCATCTGCATCTTGTAAATCATCCTGATCCCATCCCCAATCAATGGGCGCTCTCCAATTGATGATGAGCATAAATGCTTGACCATGTTGGCATTGATAAGGCCGTGTGTCATCAAATTGCCATCCTCTTTGCCATGTAGTACACATAGTATGAGGATTTCGTGGTGGGCAGGCATTTTGCCGGTGGACTGCCGTGAGAAGAGCAGTTTGACTCACGAGACTGGGCAATATCGCAGCTGTGGCATATGGTCCAATGCCTGGTACCGTGTCATCATAGATGGTCACGATATTAGCTCTTTCACCAATTTGTAGTTGCTGATGCACGATGATGTGGATGCGTGAGATGTCAAAATCACTTTCAGGTGCATGCCATACAATGGCAAAGTCAGTATTTGCCAATGGAGCAAGAAGATCTTGCCATCTTCGTCTGAGATGTGCTTCCCATGTATGGAAATCATCGCCAAGGATGACTTGCCTGGATTCATCATTCATTCGAAGACGATCAGAGTGCAAACACCATGTTGTAACAGTAAGTAAACGCTCAGCATGTCCAGGACCAATTCTGGCGTGAATGTCCCAATGCTCGAAGAGGTCAACAGTGAAGTCAGTTTGATCGGCCAGAAGCGGTGCAGCAGCAAGTATGGGTTGTTCAGCCTGCGTGCTAACAGTGAGCCATTGTGGGCTAACTTGTTGCTCATCTCCAGCATGATGGGTCTGAACTGGAGGATGCACATTGAAGATGGCACTTGCTCCTGCACGCAAATGAACAGGCTCACGATCTCTATAGAAACGTTGGCCAATTTGGAGTTCACATATGCGATCAATGCAACTTCCAGTGAGGTGACATTGTCCTTGAACATAAAGCGCATTTGTGGGCGTATTCAAGGCTGCAGCGACATAGTTGATGCCAGTGTGGCGATCAGTGAGGAAGTTGATCGTGATCAAGAAAGGTACCAATGGAGGATAGAAACTCTGATAAAGAATCACGTGCCCAATGGTCCAGCTCCTGTCATGTTGAGGAGGTTCAGGTTGCACATGTACAATATGCAAAGGCACAGTTCTGAGAATTCGATCCTGCCAAAGCTCTTCAAGATCTCGCTTCCAATGCCTTGTGAACTGATCCAAGCGCAGGGGTCTACTTTCTTCAGAGAGTTGCTCAAGTGGTCCTTGGAGGTACCATGTTGTGACAAAGGCAATGGGGCCTTCCTCATCATTGGCAACTTCGGCTCTGGCAGTAAACTCATGCTCAAGGGAAGTTCTCCATGCTGGTGTAGTACCTACCTCATGGTTTGCATGGCGTTGTTGCGGCACTCGATCATGTCGTGAGACCTCAATCTCTGGTGCTTGACATTCTTCAAAGTTGTGGAATGTTTTGTCCGGCTTCACATGCCATGATGATCTACCTTGCAAGATCGGAGGCCAGTGCAAGATAGTGCAGCTGCTTTGCAAAAGGGCATGATCATCAGATGCTGCAGGTTGTTGCGCTGCTTCAATGTCAGTGAAGAGCTCATCAGGGTCAGGCTGCCGGTCGTATCGATGAACAATCTGTCGAGGTGTCAACCCATGCTGGCAGGCTCGAACAGCATAGTACGTAGGTACCTGTTCATGTTGAAATGGCGGCAAAGCGATACGCACGTAATCTCCATGATGGAGGTCCAAATTGCTGTTGCTCTTGGCAGGAATGAGAAATCCTCTGTGCCAGAGAAGACATTTGTTTTTCATGGTAGTGCAGTATCGAAGAACTCCCGCAATCTTCAGCATCAAAGATCTATGTATGGGTGTTGGAATCATGGTGGTGTACCTGTCAATTTCAATGGTCGAATCCCAGTTGGGGCCATGAAGCTCAACATCAACCAAAATTGCACGCCTGTTGTCTCCAAATCTGACATCATCATGAGCAAGCAGTAGAAAAGGCGCCACATTGGCGGCTCGAAGATCTGCTGGTGCTGGGTTGATATCATAGATGTTAGCAACATCATGAAAACGATGTCCCAGAAGTCTTCTGATGTCCGTGAAAGTGGCTTCAGGGGGATTGGTGTGGACCCTGCCATGACCGTAGTTTGACTTGAGGTCATACACATGAGCCGACTGCCATGTATGGTGCTCTGGAAAGGATGATGGAGACGTAGGGGCATGCTCATCAAAGTCAGAGTCTGCATCTGAACTTTCACTTTGGGGCGATACCAAACGCGGGGCCCTTGCCATGAAAGAAGAATCATCGAAACCTTCATCATTGAAAGCAAGCTCCTTGGTACCATGTAGCCCTTCGTCATCATGTGGTTGAAGTAGAGGTGGAAAATACTGATCAAAAATTTCGCAAAATGGAAGAAAAGTAACTCGAGGTTTCTGTTGCATCCAATTGCTACTCTTGAGGCATGATTTGAGTCCTGAATTCGTGTTCTGGAGGGATCGCATGGTGACTGCAGGGTTCACAAAGGACAAAACTTCGTTTCTCAACAATGTGGCCCTTCCCAATGCTGTGGGTTCCGAAATGAAATTGGGATCCCAGTGAATACTATGGCATCGTATGAGGATTCGAAGGTCTGGGTGGCATGCTGCATCACAACAATGATCGTGGCAATAGGCATCAGCCTCCTCAGTCGCCTTCTGGATGTGTTCTGGCACGTGAAGTTCGTTCCGGAAACTCAGACACAAATCTCCACTGCCAAACGTCACTGCTTGGGTGATGACATTGGCCCACCAAGTCCATGCTGCTGTCCACCTGCAAATGGTTCCATGGATCGTGGGCGTTTGTTCTTTCGATCTGTTTCGTCCTCCTCGTCTTCCGACATGAGTTCTACTGCTTTGTCGGCAGACACCGCAGCAATGCTCTCTTGAAGGCTTTCTTGTACTTGCAAGACAAGTGCCTGAGCTTCCGCTTCGAAATTGGGGCAGCTGTCCAGCTCCGCATGGTTGGCCGCAGTCTCTCCTGCTTCTGTCGACGTTGGTGCACCAATCTCGGCTGCTTGCTTGTTCAAGTGCTGAAGGTGACGTCGAGCTGAATTGAGCTCCTGCTTCGCTTTGGTGAGCTGATCTGCATACTCTTTCTGTTGGTCCTTGAACAGTTGCAACTGCTTTTGCCAACTCGCTACTGAGTCGCGAAGATGCTTCAACCAATTCTGCCTGTGAAGAGCTCGAGCATCTCTGACTGTTGAAAGCTGTCTTGCAGCTTTGCCAACCTGCTTGGAGGCCTTGTTCAGATCTGTGGTCAAAACCTTGGTAGTGGCTTTCTCTGACTTGTCGACTGCCTTCTGAATGTCTTTCGGTGCTTGTGAGAGATCCGGATAGTGTTTCCTGACAGCTGATAGAAGTTCTGCATGATGGGCTGAATGGGCAGCTGGGACAACTGGGGCCTGCTGCTGTGCAGAGCTGGTTTCCGGTGAGGGCCAAGGGGGAATGGCTGGCGGTGCAGGCTGCGCGAAGGGTGATGGCGTCATAGCATCTTGTCCCTTGTAGCCTTTCCCCTTGCCTTTTCCACCCCTTTTGGCACTCTCGCTCCTCCATCTCTGGTTCTTTCTGCCTTTTCTGGACTGTTTTTGTCCAGTCTCTGACCAGTCCCAACCTGCATTGTAGTCGGCTGTGCCCTGGTACGTACGAGGGCTCTTCGGCTCGTTGCTGTGCGGAACGCCAGCGCTCCAATGCCCCTTGCAAGAGGGGCAGTGCGTGTGGCGTTTGCCGTTGAGGCGGCCGCAACTGCAATGCATCGTCGTTGGCAAAGGTAAAAACCAACAAGACAAGGACCAACCACATTCACAAGCAAGCCTCCTCACGGTACAGCTTGTTGACAAAGTTCGCAAAATTGTTGAAATCCAAGAAGGGGAGCAAGGCAGGGAAAAATCAACCTGTAGTGCAGGCCCCAAGAGGAGTCCAAATAAAGGGATGTTATAGAACTCGGAATATGCAAAACCCGAGCTTGATGACAAAGTCCAGCTAATACAGTAGGCCAATCTAATGGCAGCTAGTGTAAAGCCAAGGAAATTGCAATGCCACGCTCAAAGAGACCCACAATGAGCAAAGGTGATCACTGCCTGCACGGTGCAGTGAGAGCACAAGGCTGCAAGTCGAAGAAGCTCGAAGAAGCCCAACGAAAGCAGCCTGCCGGCCGTGGCAAGCCGGCTAAGGACGGTGCTGTGTGAAGGAGGGGGGGAAAAGCTTCCCTCCAAACACACTTACAGCCGAAACCTTATATATACACATGTATATATATATATATAAAAACAAATATATACCGTTAATTTGGTTTTAAAGAAACGCTGCAACATGACGCACCTCCCATAACGATAAGCTATAGCCTTGAGCTTGCTTCACAAGATACATTTTGACAGCTCGTATCATTTGCTTTTGTCTCGCCTGCAGCAACCTTGTTTGCAGCTCAAAAACCTTGTTGCTTGGTGGTTCTATGTTTTTTGTTTTCCCAGGCAAATGATAATTGTTTGTAAGCCATGATGGGAATCCCAACCAATCAGCCACTCATTTGCGCATGCTGGCGGGGACGTCAAACACATCAGGCAGAGATTGTTGGATCGCGTGCCAAGCACGCAAGATCGATCCGCAAAAGATGCACTCAGGGAATCTCCGAGGCAAACGATATGGCAGCTCCTTGGATTCAAAACACTCTTCCAACTGCTTCCATGACAAGTCTCTTTGAACACGGATGAAATCCAAAGGCTTTACTTGGTTTCAGGGTTTGAAGGGTTCTTGAACATGTCCAGTTTTTTGTTTTGCAAGCAGGCCTGCCCGTGGGTTCTCCACATCCCAAAGTGCCTGCAATAGTGCTCAAGAATCTAGCAAGAGCTTGTGAGGAATGTTGGGTCAATAAGTGATTGTTTTTTACAATTCATGTGTGTTGTATTTGTTGCAGGACGGACCCCACATGCAGGGGAAGGCGCTTTATAGCTCAAGTTGCACCAAGACATCATTCTTAATTACACGGAATCGCATATAAGCATTTAATCACATACCAACCATCCTTGGGACTCAGTGAGGAGTTGACCGATCAAAGAGGATATAAATGGATATGCAGCAGATTCTTATAGATGCTGGGCGCTTTCCAATATTTCTCATGAACACGGGAAGATGATTCCCGACTAATGTGTTTGGGATGGGTCGAAACCACAAATGAGTCATTTTCATCATTTTTTTCCGCAAAAACTTAGCAATTCCATTTTGCACATGCTGAGATGCAAGTTATGTCGACGATAATGCTGCCAATCTGTAAAAGAGGCATCATGCATTGTAGTCCTGCACCCCGCACCCAGATGTTTTGCATCTGGCGTATTTTTTTTGCCAAGTCGTCTAAAAGACTCTTGGCCACCTCGTTTATTTGGGGGTGAAATGACTCATGGCTGCCTTGTGGGTGTGCTGCAGACGCTTTGCCTTCTGACAAGTCCACTACGGTTCAATGTCGTGTACATAGCTGACGAGGTTGGGAGCATCTATTGTCAGTAAATCAGCGGTCGTTGGACAACTACAATTCTCTAACAGAACAGGGAATAACTGACTAGTTTAGCAGCTTGGCTGGTAATTGCTTGTCCCTTTCGGACTCCACTAATTTATTTTGCTTCAATGGCACACTCTTTGCAGCAATAGTCTGCAGTCCGTTCCGCTTGGCTCGCCATGATTTTTATTTAGCAACTTCAACGATCCTTTGGCTGCGGCGCAGCTAATCTGAGCTGAAAGCCACTACTGTAGCCTTTGCATTTGCAACTGGTCAGATTTGGTTTGAGTGGTTGACAGTTGCTTGATATTTTGATGTAAGATCATTGGAGAAGACGACTCGTGTTGTAGGTCAAAGGTGGACCTCAGAATTTTACATGGGTCAACATGGGTAATGCTTCACAGTTCAAATTCCTCCTTCAGGTTCCAACGTAGTTCGTGTCCATCACACTTTTCTTGGGTAACACTTTCACCTGCTGGCTACCTTCACCAAGTGGAACAGCAATTGCAATAGAATTCTTGCGTTTTTTCTTCCCAGATTGCAAGCCGGGACCTGGCGAATCTGTTGAACGTGACACATTGCAGGGATTCAGGAAGTTCAGTGGCAGAGAAGAGCAAGATTCCTGGGGTATCCTCTAGTCATTGAACATAGCTAGGAACACTACTACAATTTATTATATAATTCGTACGGTGAAGCATCTATAGAAATGATATATATATAATATATATATATATACAATATATAATATAATATATATATATATATATTATATATATAATATAATATATACAATATATATATATATATATATATAAATGAGGAATTTTCCATTGCCATTCTTGATTACCAGAGTCTGAGGGACCATGCCAATTCATTTTTTGATCTTGTGAATCTCCATGCCTTGATGCACTTTCAGCACTTTGTGATGGCAGAAAAGCTGTCTCCTCCCAGAGGATCGCTGCTTTTGCACCTCAAACCTCGACATGTTGCTGCGCCGCGCTGGCAAAAGCTTTAGCTGCTAAACTTTAGCTGCAACGAGCTGTGATGCGCGGCTGCCAGCTGTGAGTTTCAGCCCCTCTGAAGCCCGCAGTTGACACTCTGGAAACAGAAGCAGTCAAGATTGACTTTTGCAAAATGCCTCCTCACTGAAAGCGAACGAGTTTCTAGGCAAGCCTCAGGACCAAAAATCACCAGTCAGAGCTCATTGAGACTTCTAATTGAATGGTTCGTGTAGTCTGGCAGCCGCTGATCCATTTTCCTGCACGGATCTTAGAGCTGTTGCTACTAATTCCCCTTGCCAGTCGACAAGCCAGGCAGTCGACAAGAGGACAATTTGCTATATCCAGTGATGCAAGCCGCAGTAATCACAAGAAACTGCCGGGAGTTGCTTTGGCCCACTGAAACAACCAACGCGGCGTCAAGCTCTTTGATATATTATATACATGCATATACATATTATGTACTGTACACAATATACTCATATTCAAAATTTGCATTCGGTTGTATTATTGGTACCAGTTCGCATTGAAACAAAGGCACGCATCACTGGCAATAGTCATTAGTGCCTGGTCTTCGGCGCATTTGGCGCCCTGTTAGAAAAAGATGGCTTTGGGGGAGGGAAACTTGGAAATTCGATCGATTCAACCTCACCTTCTCAACACTCTTGGAGTATGAGCATAGAACAATAGAGAAGTTGGTACATTTAGTCAGAAGCGCTGCGAATTTTGGCCTTGGATGGAGACGCTAAGACGAAGAACAGATGTTGGTGCTGCACAAGATGCTTGCATGCGCTTCCTACCCGTTGCTTCCAGGTAAATCCAGGTAAGTCTTCGTGTAAAAATCAAACACGCAAATGTAAGTAGATTGTTTGCAGCTGTGCAGCCTATTCCAACAACAAAGACAACAGGGGAGTCCATCTAGTCAAGCCGAGCCCGACAATTCCTGGGATCATCGCAAGTCAAACAGAACAAGGCATCTTAAAGCGCGAGTCACACCGATCTCATAGTCCAAGATGTCCAAGTGATCGCGGTGGCTGACATTCCTTGCCATCCCATGAAGCGCATGAATTTTTATGGGTCTTGCAGTGACAGCCGCAGATGGTTCTGAACCCATTGAAGCATCTTCAGGAGAGGGAAACCTCATGAACCAAAGACACCAGTAAACAGCATTCCAGTAGGGCTATTTGGTGTGCTTGTGGCAGTGCGTGCCATATTCGAGCTTCTAGGTGACTTCGACTACATAGACATGCTGATCTTGTCTGTTCTAGTGCCAAGTCAAATGTATTGCCATATTTATTATTGGTGCTGTTTCCGAGAATTAGACTCTGTATGGTGAGAGAACCCACATTTGTATCCTGTGAAGATGCTGATTGAAGTGATAGTGAGTGATAAGGGATAGGGTATATAGGGGTGGTACGAAGCGATGTTCTTGCTGGGGCAGTGAAACTAGTAGTAGAATCAACTCAGGCGCAAAACGTTTGACTGCCATCGGGCGCTTAAAAGTGCATCACTAGGTTACATTTATTATCATTTATTTACATTTGCAGAAGCCTTGGGTTCTTTCGCAAAATGGGAACACTGCCAGGACTTGCAGAAGCAGTCAGTGGAGTTGTTACTTTGGCAGTGCAATGATGCCATTTCTCGCTGCGGGTGGCCGCTCTCCCTACATCTCCTATGCTGGGCAGCCTCCAGCCAGCTGACTCCGGATGTTGTCGGTTGCAGCAGCAGCATCCGTAGTTGCGGTGCTGCCTCACTGTGGCGAATGTCATCACAAGTGCTGCAGCACATGGCAATAAATGAGGTGAAGCTGGACCAGATCAGCTGCTTGGGCGTCATGTGAAAATCCTGAAATGCCCTCTCCGTGTCTTTCTTTGTTGGAGTATGTTGGAGTAGAGGTATGATTGGCATATTTGAACACAAAGTGGGACATTGATGGACATTGAGCTTCTGCTAACTGTGTGAGGCTACAATAGCGCAATCAGCGCGAAAGATCAAAAGCATTGGAAGGTGGGTCTCCTCTTGTTGTCGGAAGCTTGACTGCAGAGAGGATTTTGTTGCAGGAGCCTGGCTGGTTTTTACAGTGGAATTCATTCATATATATATATACATAATGTAACATATTATATTCTACTGACGGCGTTGAGCCGATTTGGGGTTACGACTAGATATGTGCGCGGTGGCAAAAATTGCCCCCACCAAAAATGTTAAGTTTTTTATGTTTATCCAAAAAATAACCTGGTCTTAATCTAAA
>Ga0126342_10008500_pt1 | contig 18410 bp, 15 predicted proteins | sample Cyp1metagenome_FD_92528 | JGI IMG/M metagenome (GOLD analysis project Ga0126342, IMG submission 92528) | Coral microbial communities from Lord Howe Island, Old Settlement Bay, Australia - Cyphastrea 1 metagenome | ecosystem: Host-associated > Invertebrates > Cnidaria > Coral ...
AAATGTTCATATTATGTCTTAACTTGATGAACTTAGAATAAACTTTGTCATATCTAGAACCATACTTAATCAGTAAGAATTTATTTGAAGAAATAAAATAAATGCATTAAAAATAACAAAAAAACAGCTAAAAATGACGTAAAAACTGGGGACCCACAACGTCCCGCACTCTAAACTAAATGGCCGGATGGTGATATTGTACGGTTATATGCAGTTATATGGTTTGTACTCAACCTTATGATGTTGTATTATAAGGATATGTTTACGTAATTTTACTAATATAGTCATAGTATTTTTAAAAAAAGTACACATCCCTTGCAATTGACTGACATCGCGGAGGAAATCACCAACTGGGGGGCCCCATCTTGGATGCTTAGTATGGATTCTTGCCAATCAAACATATAGCAATTGAACATCCTCTTGGAATGGAGGTGTATGGCTGGGAAAATCATCGAACTAGCTGTTACAATTCCACATAGTGCGTAACATCAAGTACATATGTACACATACAATAATATTGCTGGTATGTCTCATATAAATATTGTCTTAGGCAGTGCATTGGGTACTGAATAGTGTGGGTATATACATGTAACATTTGGGCAAAAGATGTGCATCATGATGTCATGACAAAAATACATACAGATCATATAGGATCATATAGGATCATATAGGTATATGATTATGAATCGAACATATTCATATGTGTATTTATACACCTATGGGCTACATGTAGATAGATTGATCCGTTATACCCTGCTAGCTCACATTGGGCCGCTGTTCACCTTCTCACTTGGAGATACCAAACAAAAGAATATCTGCTGTTTGATTTTTTTCAAGTACAGATTGCCTACTGCGCCTCATGCCGGGAACCTTTTCACAATCACACATGGCTTTACCATACCCCAGTGTAAGCTTTTGGAGCCATCACAACCTGACTATTGAACTCACTATCCATAGGTGGGTGGAGGGGAAGAGTCCGTGGTGTTAGTTTGGAATACATAGGTATCCCCAAATGTCAGGAACACGGTATAACAACACCAGAAGATCAAGCTAAAATAGCGGTAAACTAGGGTAACAAGTGGTAACTGTGGTAAACTGGTGAACTAATCGTCTTCACCATTTATATTTCTGCTGGGGTGTAGGACAGTTAGAAACTTGGACACTTTGAGTTAAGCTCAGGACAGTTGAATCCTGTGGGAACCACATCTTAATCTTATCCCTTGGCAAATCAAATGTAGCTATTGAAAATCCACCATTATTAATAGGAACATCAACGATCATCCCACAAAATGACAAAAAAAAACAGATCTATCCAGAGTTGGAGGCTAGTTGGATGGGCATATACATATACATGGACCGTGGTGCGAAAAACAGGTCATCTACAGCGTTGCTGTAGATCAAGACCACTGGGAGGACAAAAGCTGACCATCCAAGTTGCGGTCATCACGGGTAAATGACGTGGGCCAGATGTGAAGCCTAGCCTATGTGCGTTGAAAAATGTTGTCCAGATGGCTTAAGGTGAGATTGTGCGATTGAGATCCACCTTTATCTCCCATGATCATCCCAATATCATCCCATTCGCCCACTAAAAATCTCCATGAAACACCGGAAAAAAACACTACACTTGATGCTTAAATCGCATTAGACCCCATTAAATCCCACTAAATATCAATTAAATCCCATTAAATACTTATTAACTCACCTTAAATCCCAATAAATATTCATTAAACATCCATTGAATACCATTAAAACCCTTTAAATGTCCATTAAATCCCACGAACTCTCATTAAACATCCATTAAACATCCATTAAATATCCATTAAATACAATTAAATACCTATCAACTCAACTTAAATCCCAATAAATATTCATTAAACATCCGTTAAAAACTATTAAATGTCCATTAAACCCCATGAACTCTCATTAAACATCCATTAAAACCATTAAATGCCCATTAAATAGCCATTCAATCTCCATGAAAACCACCATGTCTCGATGCCATCGCCACCATCGCCAGTCCGACACTTTTTTCCATTGCCGAATGGCTCCAGGATTCGCATCAAGGCATAGCCAATGGGACATTTGCGCGTGGGAATCTGAGCGTGAAGTGCTGGGCTTTGAAGTTAGGGGAAAACAAATGGGCTTATCAGTTATGGCCCTTTGCAATGGTATATGAATAACTGTTAATGTGAATGGATGTTACTGGAAGTTAGCCCATATAACTTAGATGTGAATATTCATATTGTTATGGCCCATAGACCTTAGATGTGAATAACTTCCATTAATGACTTAACAATGAGATACAATGGGCATGGGCATATTTCATGATATAGATTGATATAGAACCAACTAGTTATATCATGGTAGTGACATAGAACCATATAGAACCAACTAGTTGCCATGGGCGCTGCAGAGCGCCTGGGTGTTTTGTTGTCTTTTTGGTGTTTGGTTTGTTTGTTCGTTTGTTTTTTTCATGGGGTGGGTTGGGGTGGGGTGGGGTGGGATGTTAACGTTCATGTTCATGTTACGCTGATGATGTTACGTTGATCATGGGGGGTGGGATGTTATATAACGTTCATGTTCATGTTACGCAGACGCTGATGATGTTACGTTGATCATGGGGTGGGATGTTAACGTTCATGTTCATGCATATGTTACGCTGATGATGTTACGTTGATCATGGGGTGGGGTGGAGTGGGGTGGGATGTTAACGTTCATGTATGTTCATGTTAATGTTAGTTACGCTGAAATTGTTCCATGTTTGAAATAGTTAGTTTTTGAGAAGTGAAAAAGCAGGCGTGCATGGCTGCATGCGCAGTTACAGTGGGAAGTGCACGCAAACCCCATTAAAACCATCAGGCGCCTCTCAGCGCCGTTCCCTAGACGTTAGATGTGAATAACTTCCATTAATGACTGAGCAATGGGGTACAATGGGCATATTTCATGATATAGATTGATTTAGAATATATGACCAACTAGTTCTATAATGATAGTGACTTAGAACCATATAGAACCAACTAGTTATATAATGATAGGGACATAGAACCATAGTTTACAACAGTCATGATGATAAAATGATATAGAACCAACTAGTTAGATCATGATGTAGAACCCTGGTATAATGAGCCGAGCAATAACCCACTGGTTCGAAGAGTTATTTCATTCCATACAAATAACCGTTAGTTCCTCCACTGTAATGAATCAAAATGTTGCTTTAGGATCATCAGTCAGATGAGATGATTGGAATCTCTGTTGGAAGCCTCCAATCCTCCAAAATCCCATATTTCTTCGGTGTCGAGACAAGAGGCCGATTTTCGGGTACCGCCTCCCTAATGAAAATGGGGCCGGCCCACCACGAGACGTTTTCTGTTTCACAAAATCTCGAGCATTCTTGGAATTCTGCTGCTAGGTTGAATACATGAAACCTTTGAATTTGAGTTTAGATACTTTGGTTTGAAGCCAGACCTCTCTCCAAGCCCTGTTTTTTAGTTCAATTGTTCTTCAGTTTTATTTCTTTAAGTGGGAGTCATCTGTAAACAGCATTTCGGCCAAATATCAGTCTACTCAAAACTCTCGGTTTGGATTGGCAGCCCGTCTCATTTGCATGGTTGCATGCCAGGTTTGGTGACGTCGTTGCTTTTACCCAATCCCATTGCCATCCTTATTTGGCTTTGGGTCAAACACCATTCAACACCAAACGAAACAGTCTGCTTGCAATGCCATTCCCTTTCACAAAACAGAGTTACACATTTTCGATAGCCCAAGACACTGACCAGTGCTGGAAACTTTGTCGAGCTTTTCTCTTACCGAAGTCGAAGTCGTAAAACCAATTGAGGATCCTGGGCATTTCAGTGGTCCACGAGTCCACGAAAACCCGCTTCGGAACCAGTGGCTCCTGAGAAGTTGGTGACGGTCCTACATCCAATTGGTGGTACAACTGTTTCTGTTGGTTAAACGGTTAAACCACCATGGTGAAATCCCTGAAATCCCGAAAAATATGGTACCCTGGTGTACGTTTGAACATTTGGAAGCGACACACACACACACCAAAAAAAAAATCAAATGGCCGAGGCCTGGCGTTCACGGCCCACATGACACCACCTATGGACAGAGGTGGCATCAGATGTGACGAATGCCAGAGATGGAACAGTGAACCATCCTAAATATTTAGAGAGTAGCCACCAACAAGATAGAAAAGTGCTCTGTCGTCTATCACCATTTTATACTATTTTCGTGGGATTGATAACATGTATTGCTGCATTTTCTGGGTTGCTATAAGTAAGTATGAATACACGTATGAATATAAATAAACCTATATACACATATATGTATCTATATAGTTTCTATATGTGCAAATGTATCTATATATGTGTGTGATATATAACTTGGAGACCTGAAAATCACTCTAACCTTAAAAAGGAGCCAGAATTGAAATAGAGGATAGCACTTCCAAATTGTCTGAATGTTATTCCATTTTCTTGCAAAGGCTTGCCGCCCTCTGATACTACAACGTGACAATGCAAACTGCCTTGGACATGAACATATTTTCCTGGTGAACGTCGAACGTTTTGGAAACACCTCCTTCTTTGATCAAACTGTATCAGATTAGAAACCCTCTGGTAAAGTAACATATGAAGATGGCCATAAAAATTGTTGATTGCCCATAAAACATGGTGATTTTGCATAGCTATGTAAACGTTTACCAAAGGGTACATCTCTTGGATTCTTTTGGTGGGAATCCCCGGTGGGTTGGTCTTGTCCCTACCGGGTTTTAATGGCACTTTGATGGCATTAATAATGATTAATACCATATTTGCAACACCCCCCAAGACAGTGATGACAATGATGTGATATTAGTGGTTATGTACCTCATCTACAAATAGTCTTAAAACTTAGCGTGCTACCCACCTACGTATTTTGATGGCTTTTCGAGTTGTTAGGTTCAAAAATATATGTTTTGCCCTCCATGGTCTCCCAGTGACGCCACAAACCGCCTGTGATACGCAGCTTGAAAAGGAAGCTCTGCCAGCTCGCAGCCTGGTGTCACTGGAACTGCAGCCTCCAAGTAGCACCCCCCAACATCCCCAACCATACCAGATCATACGAGCTTAATCATCTTAGTGCCTTTCGCCATATTAAAAGACTCCATCCAATTTTTGCCACCAATTCGACATCCGAAGCTAAACCAGGCTTTCGTCCTGGTCTCTGGAGGAGACACCCTTCCTTGCACGATACTCATCCCTCTCTCATGGAGTATCAAACATGCTGATGTGTAACCATCTGCAACAAATATATGACCCATACAATCCAGATTGGCGCTGGGTTTTTTAGCCGATAAATACGGAATACAGTGTGCAGATGTTATTTTTCGACATATCTAGATGCATCTTTTCTTGGTGTTTTTGATTGCCCTTCCAGAAAACGGGGAGATGCATGGACTTTCCGTTGTTTTCCCATCGAAGCGTATGGAGGTAGTACGCAAACCAACAGCCATTGGGGATACATTCATAAACCATTCATATACAATGAACACACAGAACAAACAAAAACACATCTACAACATCTACAATCATTGTGGATTTGGGCAACCAATATGATGTTGAAACCGTTTAAAATACCAATCCATACATAGGTTCGCTGCTCCCAAGTTCCAACGGACGGAGATTTTAACAGCATCTGGTACCCAGTTGACCCAGAGAAAATCGAGTGGTACCTCCAGCATTTGTACAGTACATAATGTTGTGTATTTGGGAATGGCTCAGAAATAAGATGCCCCAAAACTATAGATATTACTGATATTTTGAAGGGACAGCGAAGAAAATAGAAACACACACATTACCAATATGTTAGAACTGGACTGACCCCATTTCTGCATCTTTTTCGAGGTTGCTTTACATATCCACAAGTACTGTTGGCTATACCATAATATCCCCATGGCCCATGTCCCATTATTTTCATGGTTTTCCAGTTTTCCAGTGCCCCCATGGATTTACCAATGGATTTTGCACCATTTCCCTTCATTTCCATCTTCGAAAGATTCTTCTATAAAGTTCCATTCCAATCTGTGCTTTCTCCCTATGACGGAGTGCCTGGCAGCCATTAAAGAGGTGCGCCACGGGTGGTGGCAAGGATCGGACATCCATCTGGCGCCACGACTTCGAAGGCAAAAAGGTGGGATTCGATTTTAGCATATAGCCAGCATTTTCATGAGTAATTATCTGTGTAGGACTGTGCAATTATGTGACCAAACTATCAGCTACGTAGCAGCTACGTATAAACTAGGTGGATGAAGATATGATATGGGGACATGTGCTTTACATAAGGTGGGTTCTGCCATCAAAAACCAACATTATCATGGTGAGGGGGTTAACCATCAACAGGTGGGATTTGACCAATTCAACTATGATATGAGGTTGTCCAGGGATAAGGGGTTAAACCAGCCATAATGAGGGTATCATGGGATGTAACTAGTGGATATTCTGCTTTTGAGTCATGTTAACCCTGGTTTCATGACACGAAAAAATCACCAAATATTAAATATACAATATCCAAATGTTCAATCGCACTTATATTTAATTATACTTGGACCAAATACCCCAAAAACTGTGGTAATATGTATTTTTATATATATATTTATATTCATACACCAACTTTTCTTGATTTTTGTGGCTACTTGGATGGTCTCGGACATCGCCCAGGATGGAGCCACGGAACCATCGCCATTGCCATCTGTCGTCACATCGAAGCTGGTTGGTGGTCTTAACCCATCGAAAACAAGATGCAGCCCACGAACCCGAATGCTCACACGTATGGTTATGGTACAGATGTCGAAACACATGGATATGCAGTCACGCAGAACACTGTTCTGCAATAGTTTATTTGAACAGTCTTGTACATAATTCCCCTGTTACCAGTCCGCAGTGTGGAGTGGAAAGTGTAGAGTGTGGAGTGTGGAGTGGAAAGTGTAGAGCGTGGAGTGTAAAGTAAGGAGTGTGGAGTGTAAAGTGTAGAGTGTGGAGTGTAGTGTGTGTGTAAAGTGTAGAGTGTAGAGTGTAAAGTGTAAAGTGTAGAGTGTGGAGTGTAAAGTGTAGAGTGTGGAGTGTGGAGTATAGAGTGTGGAGTGTGGAGTGTAGAGTGTGGAGTGTGGAGTGAGGAGTGTGAAGTGTAAAGTGTGGAGTGTGGAGTGGAAAGTGTAGAGTGTGGAGTGTGGAGTGGAAAGTGTAGAGTGGGGAGTGTGGAGTGTAAAGTGTAAAGTGAGGAGTGTGGAGTGTGGAGTGTGGAGTGTACAGTGTGGAGTGGGGAGTGTGGAGTTTGTAAATTGTAGTGTGTGGAGTGTAGAGTGTGAAGTGTAGAGTGTAAACTGTAGAGTGTGGAGTGTAGAGTGTAAAGTTTAGAGTGTCGAGTGTGGAGTGAGGAGTGTAAAGTTTAGAGTGTGGAGTGTGGAATGTGAAGTGTAAAATGTGAAGTGTGGAGCGTGTAAAGTGTAGAGTGTGGAGTGTGGAGTGTAGAGTGTGGAGTGTAGAGTGTAAAGTGTAGAGTGTGGAGTGTGGAGTGTAAAGTGTAGAGTCTGGAGTGTGGAGTGTAAAGTGTAGAGTGTGGAGTGTGGAGTGGGAGTGTGGAGTGTGGAGTGTAAAGTGTGGAGTGTGGAGTGTGGAGTGGTAAGGAGTGTGGAGTGTGGAGAGTGGAGTGTAAAGTGAGGAGTGTGGAGTGTAAAGTGAGAAGTGTGGAGTGTAAAGTGTGGAGTGAGGAGTAAAGCGCAAAGTGTGGAGTGTAAAATGTAAAGTGTGGAGTGTAGAGTGTAGAGTGCAAAGTGTAGAGTGTAAAGTGTAGAGTGTGGAGCGTGGAGTTTAAAGTGTGGAGTGGGAGTTTAAAGGTCGAGTGAGGAGTGAGGAGTGTAAAGTGCAAAATGGAAAGTGTGGAGTGTAAAGTGTAGAGTGTGGAGTGAGGAGTCTAAAGTGTTAATTGTCGAGTGTGGCGTGTAGAGTGTGGTGTGTGGAGCTTCCCCCATAGACGCGGGGATGCCACAGGAAAACCAGAGACTCGAGACGAGACACGTGGGCGCAGAAAAATGAACATTTCGTGCGAGACTCCCTCCAATTTTGACATTTTCGACACGTTATCAAACAGGTTGGAATGTCACAAAGTGCTACGCCTGCCACGCAAAGCGACATGACAACCTGCTTGGAAACCTTCGAAAAGGAGAGGTTTTTGCAGCTTCCCCCATAGACACGGTGACGCCACGGGAAAACCAGAGACTCGAGACGAGACACGTGGGCGCAGCAAAACGAGCATTTCGTGCGAGACTTCCGCTAAGTTTGACACTCTCGACACGTTATCAAACAGGTTGGAATGTCACAAAGTGCCACGCCTGCCACGCGAAACGAAGCAACGAGACGTTTGAAACATCCAAAAATGACCCCTTCTGCAGAACTTACCATGGGTACGGCCACATAGCAATCGCGCGAACGGTTGCAAACGGTTGCGGACGGTTGCGAACGTAAACGCAACGTCGAACGAACACACCCTCAACCCGCAGACCCCCAGAGTGAAACGGGAACCCTTGCTACGCACAGGAAACAGGTTTGTCATTTCAACCAACCATCCTTTTTTGGGTATGAAAATCAATAAATAAATAAATAAATAATATATATATATATATATATATATATGTATATGTATGTATATATATATATATATATCTCTCTCTCTCTCTCTCTCCCTCCCTCTCTCCCTCTCTCCATCGCCATCTCGATATATGTATGAATATTAAATATTATTGAAACCACCAACCAAACAGAAACAACGGGCCTTGAAGAAAGATCCCTTGGGTCGGCAACAGTCAGATTCATTGAAGTTTTTCCCCAGCCAACAGGACCTGAGATCAACTGATAGCGCGCCAACTATGCAAACGTGTTGTTGACAAAATCATAATCATTGCAAATAGATGCAAATGGGTCCAATTTTCAGGATTCATTCATGCACTTTTGGGGCCCATGATGTTGGACCATACTGCACCTCTCTCTCTCTCTGGCCGTTTTCGGATAAGAGTGAAACCCCGGGCCAACGCAAAGAGACTGACATGAAGGGACCTTAAAAGTAGAGGAACTTCCAACCAACTTCCACACAAAACAAAATCAAAGATAGCAACGGAAAATTGCAAAAATTGGCAATGTCAATTCAACAAATGTTTATGAATTGTGATTTCAAAGGATTCTACGCTCTGTTAAAATTCACCACGTAGCTATGGAAAACCAGCATATCTATACTTTTTTGGGGGGTACATGTATCGAAGATTATCGAAGTAAATGGGCCAGTTTCCATAGGTTTGTATCCAACTACCGGAGGATGTCATTTTCGAAAAGGTGCGGGAAGACTCCGGTCGAAGAGCGTCGGCCAACGGAGAAACCTCCAGCGGCTAGGCAAAATGTGACAATGTCATGGAACGGAAATTAAGAACATCATGAAAATCAAATCGTACAGGAACTGGGTGAAATACTGTATCAATCACTGGATGCAATGTTCATATTTGTCTAGTCCGAGCCGGTCTGGTATATCATATAAGTTTCCTGGTAGTGGAGAATTCCTACAGGATGATCCAAGTAAAGTCATTGGATCATTGAAGAGTAGCTTCGGTCCCTTGCGATCTATGCATCATAATGTCAGGTGCAACAACAACAGCAGCAGCAGCAACAACAACAACAACTACTACTACTACTACAACTACAACTACAACTACAACAGCTACAACAACTACAACTACAAGAACAACAATAACAACTGCTGCTGCTGCAACTACGACTACGACTACGACTAGGAATACGACTACGGCTATACTACCACGACTGTTAATTCCACTTCTACTACTACAACTTGAACTACAACAACAGCAGCATGCAGCATACAATAAGAATAACAACAAATGATATAATAATAACAAAAATGGCCATACGATAAGTATATATGTGGGTTAATTGTATGGAACTGAACAAATACATCTCATTAACATGTATCAACCAACGTAAGTTGTACACCGTAGATGATTGATTATGTATTGCTAGTCTTATCCGGATAACAAGTTATATTGTATTTATCAGAAACATTGGATGGTACCCATCTAATTGGATGATATCATATATTCGATAGATATTATATTAGATTATAGTAGGTTAGGCGAATGGTTGCCTCGGCAATTCATACACCAATCTGCTGTGAATTCGTCCATCCCAGCCTGGGAAGCCCTCCTCTTCCACCTACAAATGCCAAGGGAAAATGCAGAATTTACCGAAGAATGGTGAGATCCAATACTTTACCATGCCTATAGGAGATTCTAGAGGATTCTAAGGCATTTAATTGCAGAATCCCTAGTTGCAAATCCTGACCCAATCATCGATTTGCACACTGGAGGACATCAGCAACACTGGAAGAGTCTAGAAACAGCTTAGATTTCGCGGCTGGGCTGTTGAGAACCTCCCACATCCACAATTCGAACACCAAGCATCTACCGGCAAACCTCTATGCTAGTAACTAGTACCCAAAAAATAAAATATGCTTGCGCTAAATTAATACACAAACATGGAAAATCCAATAGATTTCTCCGAGAAAGCCAGTTTCAGGCTCCGACAAGCCCCGCGGCCTCCACCTGGCCGGCAAAGGTGTTGGGAATGGGAAAGCAGCAGAGCTCGTAGACGCGCCAATCGCCATCTTTCCAGCAACCTGGGCGTGGAAGGCCTGGTTTATCCTCCAGGTTTTTCTGTGGTTCTCAGCTTCTTATGACGGGATATGACAGGTACAAAGACAAGGCTGGGTATGTAAAGTAACGAAACTGGGCATGAATAAGGACACATCAAACCTATACAATCTTAGAGACCCTGCCCACAAAGAAAGCCAATGGTCTTGAAAGGAGATTCCAGTATACCACCCCGTTTATACCAACAAATAACCCACAGTAACCTACAGTACCTTTCACCTTGCGCTGTATCCAAAATAGCACCTACTATCAGCATAGTGAGGTATCATCACATCATAGCCTCACAATTGTCAGATCGTTCCCGGTCATGTTGGTGCCTCATAAAACAGTGGGACTTTCACCTGAACGCATTCCAAAGATAGTTCCCTATACCAAATCCAAGTACACTAAATGGAAGATTTGGGATCCTTGCTTTGACCCAACTGTTCACACTCCAGTGCATACCCCCCCCGAAAAGATTTTTTTAAGCTTCAAAATTGCTCGTTAGCTGCTATGTACTGATGACGATACGTGCATTGAACAACATGGAGGACATGGACAAAAACACCTTGAAACTACCGGTGTGTTTTTCGTGTTTACCGTTTACCCATATAAAGTAGTTTCGGAAACTCTTCTAGCTGCCAAACAACTCGAATTGCCCCAAGTGATGAGCTGCCGCCTCCTCGGTAGGCGCCTCACTTGCGCACACAAAATTGACCCAGCTGCGCACACAGGATTCTGACTCACTTGCACGCACAAATTTTATTCAGTTGTACACACACACACACGCTGCCTTGGGGGGTGGGGTGGGGCTAGTTAACTTCATTATAGGGACACAACCGCTACTAGTTAACTTCATTATAGGGACACAACCGCTACTCCACTTCCTTCGACTTACCATCACACTTCAATCTTGGGGGGTGGGGTGGGGCTAGGGAAGAAAAGGGTAGGATCTACCAGCCACACCCGCTGCTCTTCATCATAGGCTTCCTTCGGCTTACCATCACACTTATTCATCATCATCACCATCACAATCACCATAATCATCACCACCACCACCATCATCACCATCATCATCACCGTCAGCATCATCATCATCATCATCATCATCATCATCTAATCATCATCGTCATCATCATCAGCATCATCATCATCATTCATCATCTGGTCATCATCATCATCATCATCACCAACATCATCACCATCACCATCACCATCACCATAATCATCACCACCACCACCACAATCATCATCACCATCATCATCACCGTCAGCATCATCATCATCATCACCACCATCATCATCACCGTCGTCATCATCATCATCTGCATCATCATCACCAACATCATCATCATCATCACCATCATCATCATCATCACCAACATCATCATCATCACCATCATCATCACCAACATCATCATCATCACCATCACCATCATCATCATCATCATCATCTTCATCATCATCTTCATAATCACCATCACCATCATCATCATCATCACCGTCAGCACCATGATAAGCATCAGCATCCGCGTGCACAGCTGTGCTGTTTTCTCGCGTGCACAGCCGAGTCGGGTGTCGTGTGTACAACCGAGGCACCTACCGCGTCCTCGGCTAACACCGCTAAGACAACACTCATTTTTGAGGGGTGCCCCTTCGAGCAACGAGGCACATGATAACCATGGCCCAATGGTGTCCAAAGATTCCAAAGGCTGAAGATAAGTTGCATATGAGAAACATATATATATAATATAAATTTATATAAATTATATGCGCGATAATCATTCTTCGAAGTTCTTGTTCTTTGTCAGTCTGCAATGTGGCAAAGCCAAAAATGATCCATTCCGAAAACCAACTATTTCATGGGTCGTAAAGACCGTCACCAACCGGGAGTGTACCATTGGGTTTACCACATGCAGGGATTGCTAATTGTATTAGTTACCGCAGGAAGTTTAGAAGTCAAACTTCCGACAATGTGGACAGATGAAAAGCAGAGATGAGTCAGAGAAGAGAAGAGAAGAGAAGAAAAGAGAAGAGAAGAGAAGAGAAGAGAAGAAGAAAGAAGATCAAAAAAGAGAAAGCCTCAGAAGAAAGGAGATCCAGGTGCGCGAAAAGGTAAGCAAGTCGCGAAACACTATGTTTTTCCAATGGTTTGTGGCTCTGGAGGGTCGAAAAGTAGGCTCGCTAAAGCGGCGGGTGCGGAGCCAGCTGGCCAGATGAGAGATTAAAAATTGCACGCCGTTGTGGCGCGAAGCACATTTCTAAGTCAAAATATACAAAGCACACCAACGTCGGACCACTTTTGGAAGTTGTGATGTCGAAAAAGTGCACGCTGTTGTGGCGCGAAGCACGTAACACACCAGGTTCGGACCACTTTTGGAGGTTGAGATGATTAAAATTTGCGCGCCGTTGTGCACGAAGCACATTTCGAAGTCAAAATGTACAAAACACACTATGTTCGGACCACTTTTGGAAGTTGAGATGATGAAAAAGTGTGCGCCGTTGTTGTGGCGCGAAGCACATTTCCAAGTCAAAATGTCAAAAACACCACATGTTCGGACAATTTTTGGACGATCAAATGTCTTTTCGTGTGACAGGGGCAAGGGATTGTGCAGCTTGTCAAAGGCGAGCAAAAAATGATGGTTTTGTAGCAGTTTCAACTACAAGCACCGCTACACTACACTACACTACAACTGCAACTGCAACCACAGCTACAATTACACTACATTACGCTACTCTACACTATACTAACTACAACTACAACTACACCCACACTACACTAATTACACTACACTACAACTACACTCCACTTCGCTTCACTACACTACACTCAATCACACTACACTACAACTACAACTACAACAACTGCAACTACACTACACTACACGACACTACAACTACACTCTACTTCAGTTCACTACACCGCACTCAATTACACTTTACTACAACTACAACTACGACTACAACAACACAACTACACTCCACTACAATACACTCCACTACACTCAATTACACCACACTACGCTACACTACACGACACTACATTACACTACACTACACTACTTGCATTGCACTACGCTACACCACACCACACAACACGACACTAACTACAACTACAGCTACAACTACAACTACGCTACTTTACACTACACTACCTTACGCTACCCTACATTACATTACACTGCACTCATTACACCACCACACATGCAACTGCAACTGCGCTACACTAATTCCACTACACCACAACTACAACTCCACTACGCTACAACTACAACTACAGCTGCACTACGCCACACTACATCCAGCAGTTGTGGGTGAGGCGACCGACCAGGTGACCACTGCAACCATTTTAACCACTCCAAAAATAGGCAACTCCAACCACCTTTCAGTCCATCAGTGGATTCGCTCTGCCATCCGTGATTCGCAACAACCAAGCTCTCCTATAGGTTTCCTATTCTGAAACTTTCGCCACCGCCTTGTGCGGTACTACTGGTATTGAAAATCACCACCCATCTATTTGCAATAGAGGTTTCCATCAAATACTTGAGGGCGATGCTCAAAACCCGCCAGAACATGCCAAAACAGGACATCTGCGAGCCTCTGACATTGTCATACATTCTGTCGCTGGTGATGCCGTCAAGACTCTTAGCCAGCAGCAAAGTTCCCAACAGCAGGAACCATGGCAGCTGGTGCCGCATCGTCAGATTTAGTTCACTTCACCCTCCAAAAAAAAGGCAACGTGAAGATCCATATTATTCTCATAGTTTCGTATCTCATGGCTAAAAGGGTTCAATCCGTTCCCCCGCGCTGTGCAAGTGGGGGGTTCCGACAGGGGGAATCCCAAGTCACCATGGGTTTCAATACTTTGACGAAAAATGCCTCCTTGAGATGTTTAGCTTGGCCCTGGAAGCCGAAAAGTGACAATGTCACATCTGGTTAGGTTCCATGTTCAATTTTGGTGGCGCCACTGCATTCTTTTAAACTCTAAACCTCTGATAGGAAGAAACTTGTGAAAGAACCGTCAAAGGCGCAAAGCCCAACTAAACACATTGGCGAATTGGCTAAGTGCTCATCAAATCATTATGTGACACCCGTTTCTGTCTGTGCTTGCACATCCAATTCTGTGGGTTCCGTGGGGTCTAGCTATGTTGAATTGAAGACTGTGAAATAATCTAGGGATATTTAGGGATGGTCTTCCAAGAATTTCACTTCCGATGTTGCAACAAAAAAAAATCGGCTCCCGCCACAGCTGCTTGCCTCTTCATGTTTTTCAGGAGCCACACTCATTTCGAGCCATATGCTTCCGAATCTTCGCGACCGTGGAACCCTTCCATGAAGCTTGGAACGTGGAACGTGGGAAACACAGGTGTCTCCAAAATGTTCGATCATGGGATGCCATGGGCCGCCGATGGGTCAAAATGTGGTACCCCAAAAGTAGATGTCATCAATCTGATGTTTCTTTTTCAGAACTAACTTCCCGGATTAATAAACCCTGGTTGATTAAGAATCTGGGGGTTAGCCAGCCCCAAATAGTGATCATCTGCTAGTAAATTGGTAACCCCAAGGATTGAAGAAAGAGGGGTAAACCAAACAAAACACTGAGGATTCCTTAGATCCCACTCCAGCCGGAAGAAATCCTTACCCCCCCGGGTAATCCTCAGATGGCTTAACAGTTAGAACATTAGTGACCACTCGATCTGAGGATTCCTTTCATGCCACTGTCCTCGGCCATAAAGTTGCTACCATTCACACCTCGGCGTTGAAGTGCTGAGTTCGCAACGGTCAGTGCCAGGAATACCATCATGGGGGTTGGTTTACTGTAAAAAATGATCAACATCTACAGGATGAAGGGGTCTCAAAAGTTGATTTAAAAACACAATTTGACACAAATAGTGAAAGGATCAAAAAAACAATGCATGCCAATACCGAATAATACCGACACCTGTCAAACAGCAAAGGGCTTGGGTCCGGGTTGAACATTCCACCGAGTTACTATATGAAGCGCGTGGGGCTGTTGATGAGGTACCCAATGATTTTATGGAAACTATATAGCTTATGAATAGCTACGTCAATACGTGCCATTTGATGTCCATGTTCGATAACACATGATAACACTACAATGATGGAGAAACTAAATCAATATTTGTCTATCCATCCATCCATCCATCCATCCATCTAATGGAATCCATCCAGCCATCCAAGCAAATTATACTTACTCAAAAGCATGAAGGAAACGATTGTTGTCATGATTTCCAATCTATCTATTTATCTAACTATCTATCGATCTATCGATCTTTCTATATCGATATCTTTCTATCTATCTCTCCATCTATCTCTCCATCTACCTCTCCATCTATCTCTCCATCTATCTCCCTATCTCCCCATCTATCTATCTATCTCCCTATCTCCCCATCTATCTATCTATCTATCTGTCTATCTATCTATCTATCTATCTGTTTATCTATGAACATCATCTGGAGCAAGGTTGTTGTCGAGTCACTCTACTTTAACCAGATCGACCTTTGATCTCAGTCTCGACTGATATTTTTCGGAGGACACCATTTCGTCCGTTGAATCAGTTGAACACCTCGTTATGGCAACCTATTAGAATGATTTAGAATGGCCTAAAGGCGAGTGGTCAATTCCCAATTTTCAATCACAACTAGTGCATAACACCAAATATGCCCCAACAGAATCCCATTGTAGCAACCCCCTAAAAATAGAATTGTAATTTACATTGACGTGCCACTATTCAAGTAGGATTTGACTTTTCTGTCTTTTTGGCAGTTGCTATCCCAATATGTTCCTACGGGGGTTGTTTGCATATTCCATGATAATTCCAGTGAATGCACCTGTCATACCTTAAATTCCATTAAATGCCCTTCTCCAATTAACCCCTTAAATCTTCGTTAAACATCACAACCCCCTCATAATTGATAGTTAAATATGGCTAAATCCAATTGAATCTTAAACATGTATCCATTCATCGTCGCCAAATTGTCCAAGCAGCAACGGCAGGTGGTCAGGCACAGTTGCACTGCGCTGACGCGACTTCCTGCCGGGGCTTGTGGCAAATGGATGGGGATCAAACGTCAAATGGATGGCTTTCGCCGCTGCTGCTCTCGCGGAATTGTTGTGAAACTTTTGCGAAAAAACCTGTGCGCATCAACCAAACGATCCACACCCTGAATTGTGTTTGGGTGTTCAGCTCCACTTGATTTACAATGTAGTACGTGCGTCTATTCTATGCCTGCCATCCATTAACAATTCAGAAGGTCCTCACGTCTCACTTCACCTAGGAAAATACACGAAAATACGAGGTTAAGCCGGCTTAGCCACCTCATCAAAATAAACTTTTCGTCATGCCTTTCGCCAAATAAACATATACGTTCGCACCTCAGAAAAGAGCTTCCGCGGGGTCTTATGTTGTATAACACTAGCGGTCTCGTAATTCACAATCCCTAAATGGACCTTTAGATCGACTTCCATATGTGGGTTATGTCAACTCCATTGAAAACAACGATTCCGGATCATAATTCCAGTGATCTTCCCCGACCTTGGCCATCCTTGGCCCCTGGATGCCCACTGGTATGCCCCTGGTCCCTCCTTGGCGTCGACTGTCTTCAAGCTCCTGGGTCTCCTGTTCATGGACCCAAACGCGAAAAATCTATGGCCATTCAATAGACATTCATAGAAATCAATGGAAACTATAGATTTCCTTGGACCATTGATTTCATTGATTTCGAGTTCTCCAGGCTGGAACTTGTTTTCAAAAATGGAAAGGTCCATTTTTTCACCGACTCCCGGAGCCAAAACCATCTCCGGAAGCAACAAACGAAGCATCCATGGCTCGGCTCAGGGCGTCCAAAGTCCTCGATCCGCAGGCAAACTCGTCCCAGGGACATGCTGAAGCCCAAGGACCTTCAGTGGGGGTGGCACATCAGCAGCGGATGTTGCTAGATGTTGATGTTGCATAGGCATATGTCATATACATACATATATATGTAATATAATATAATATGTATATAATATAACTTAACCACTTGTTAGCTATATAATCATACAGTAATCCCATCCTAAGCATAAGTGGATATAGCCATTATACATATGGCTGAACTATAACTTACTGACCTAAAACAGTTGAAATGAAGCCATTTGGGGATTATTCCCCTCTCACGAACCATCATGGCAATTCACCCTTACTATGTACATATATATATGTATATATATATATATATATATATATATATGTTGTGTATGTATATTATATATACATATTTACATGAGCGTATACATGATAAGTCATGATATTGTTTCTTTTGTCATTATCTATCAAGTCTTGTCCATCATATTACATGTTTTTTTACTCTTGTCATCATTAAATCATGGTGCATTATCTATATAATTATCTATCCGGATCTATCATTATATATCATTATCTATTGAGACCAATCATTACAAAAAAAATACTAGCTTTCTGCGCACCCATGACAAGCCTTTATGGATCTAGCATACTGAAAACAATAACTACTGTTTGTTAAAGTGAGTTGCTACAAGTCACTTCTAATCCCTTCCTCCTAATACTAAACGTCCCCCTAATACTAAAAACAGGCATCCATCTCCAATTTCCGAAAATTTCAGTTTGGCCAATTTGACTTTTAATTGATCCCCTTTAAAAAACAAT
>Ga0126342_10008501_pt1 | contig 18409 bp, 14 predicted proteins | sample Cyp1metagenome_FD_92528 | JGI IMG/M metagenome (GOLD analysis project Ga0126342, IMG submission 92528) | Coral microbial communities from Lord Howe Island, Old Settlement Bay, Australia - Cyphastrea 1 metagenome | ecosystem: Host-associated > Invertebrates > Cnidaria > Coral ...
ACAACGGCGTGCACTTTTTCATCTCTCATCTGGCCAGATGGCTCCGCACCCGCCGCTTTAGCGAGCCTACTTTTCGACCCTCCGGAGCCACAAATCATTGGAAAAACACAGTGTTTCGCGACTGTCCCACCTTTTCGCGCATCTGCATCTTCTTTCTTCTGGCTCTTTCTCTTCTCTGATCTTCTCTCTTCTGCTCTTCTCTTTTCTCTTACCCTTTCCATCTCTGCTTTTCATCTGTCCATATTGTCGGAAGTTTGACTTCTAAACTTCCTTCGATTAATCTATGGTTGATATTAATGGTTATTATATCGTTCATGATGGTTAATAATATTCTGGCTGGTGGTGCAATAGCCATCTTGAAAAATATAAGTTCCTCAATGGAAAGGATGACATCCCATATATGAAATGGAAAATAAAAAATGTTTGCAACCACCACCCAGTGATGATATTACAGTATTTCAACAGCAAAATTGGTCGGATTCTGTGTTCTGGAACTATGTGGCAAAAACAAACACATGGCAACGACAAGGGTTTCTGATGTATGGTATTTTATATTATCTTATCAATATCTGACAGAAGCGATTAAGCAAGTCAGTGAACCACATTGGAAGGCATTTGCGGGTTGCCTCCCAACGATACCTCACCTAAAAGAAGCTTTCTATAAAGACCTTGGTCCTCTCATGCGCATCCTTAGCAGTTCCTGCACGAGAATGGAATTCCTGTGATGGGAGCGAATCAGCTGATGCATCAATCCTTCCGGTTGGCATCAATCCTTCCGGTTGGCATCGTAAGTTGGTCGTCACACCCAACCAAACGGAAATAATGTGATTTTGGGGAAGGCTACTATGGAGCTTACAATTTGGCAAGGAAAAGCAGAAAACTAACCAAAAAAAAACATTACCTACACAAATCCAGCAAAATTTCCATGGCCATGTCAAATCACCAGAAGGTAATTTCCCCTACATCGAATGGTGACCAGATGCGACCAGAGAAAGTCAAAACCTTGACCCTTTTTTCCTCAAGGAAACGCCAAACATGCTTACAGATGCCTAAGCTTGCTGATGTAAATTTTACTTTTGATTCCATTAAATAGCTACTAATCGCAGAGTTTGCTTGCGATATCAGCGGAAATCCCCGTCAAAAACCCCATATCTGGCCATCCTCAATTTAATTTGGTTGGTGGTTTTAACCATCTTGAAAAATATTAGTCAATGGGAAGGATTATCCCATATATTATGGAAAATAAAAAGTGTTTGAAACCACCATGCAGTAATTCGTTGATTATATCATATCACCACCTTGGCCCTCATTGCCCATTGCACCCCTTCTTCCGTAGCATCGCGAAGGGGGGCATTTCTTGTACAGTTGCGGCCTTAGAATCACGAACTAACTCCTGCGGCATGTAGGCATTTGATGGTGTAAATGTGTATAAAGTACGTAGGATGCAAGTATGCAATCATGAACGTACGTATGTAAAATAAATGTAACGCACCATAACTGCTGTAACGCAAAGCAATGCCATGCAAGGTAACTAGCAACCAATATACTGCCTGACTGCATGCAAGTACTCGTGCATGTACAGAAGCTATCAAAAAGGCCATGTTGCTTGCATGGATAATTAAATTTAAATATGCTGGAAATCTCCTGCCGCCTCTTTAATCGCCTTCCTGCTTGGCCCTCATGTACTTGTTTTTGGAAGGAAAGGCGCAAGCATTTGAAAAAGGCACAGATAGATTCCAAACTGCTAAGGTTTAGTGTCTTGGCTGCTGACCCTGTTCAACAGACGTAACCACATCCACCGATGTAGCAATATTGGCAGAACCAGCGCGACGAATCTCAAATGCGGGGGTCTAAAGATATTATCGCCCTGCTTCAATCCGTTCGACGTGATTAGGGGCCAATTAGGGGCCATCATTATTCCGAGGACCTTCGGCATTTCAAACTATTCGGCAAGAATTGACACATGATAAGTTGGATGAAGACAGCGCTAAAAAACGCATCTTTGGAGACAATATTCCTGAAAACAAAGGCAACCTAAGACTTCCATGATTGTTAAATGTATATTTAGCGTGCAGCAAGCACCACCGACTCGGGAATATATAACATATATAAAATATTATTTAGAACATAAATTAAAAATGAAACAACTATAATATATATATATATATATATATACATATGTATGCATATATATATACAACTTTATAAAACTGAACAAAACAAAAAAACATGCAATAAAACAAATGCAAAAATATGTTTTAAAAACAATATGATATGTAATATCTAATGTTTAATACAAAATATTTAAAAAGTATCAAAAATATAATAAATATGTACATATATACCAGACAAGGGGGAACATGAAGCACATATAAACATTACAAACCATAACATGCAATTACCGATCCGTATCTTTTAGAGAGGAAAACAGGAACATGTAACAGAGATTTGCAGTCAGCAAAGCGGATTGATGGAGGCTAGTGCACTAGCAGAACCTCAGACTCAGTTTGCGTCAAATGTTGACTGTGGATGACGGTGGGTCCCAACACCTGATTCACTGAAAATTGGTTCACTCCCGACCGGCACTTGCTTTGGTAGATACATTTTCCCAATAATGATTTCCAAAGTAAATCCAAGCATGCTTGGTGCCACCCTGCCCTGTCAAGGTGAGACCAGCCGCCGCTTCTGAACGTTCCAAGAAGAGCAACCTGAACGACAAGGGCATCCGGTGAGAATCGGCTTACCAGTACATCTCATTAGTTTGAGACAAAAAACGCAAGGCTAGAGGTTGGTTTATTGAAAAAACAACTATAATCAAAATTCCAAAAACCCTAGTGAACCTGATAAACCAATTTAGTTAGCTTTGGAGCACCACCTGGCAAATTCAAAATATGTTTTTCCAGTCAGATTTTGAATTTTCAAAAAAGCAATATGATTTTTGCAAAACTATTTACTTACAAACCTGAGCGCTAAGGAGCGCCTTTTCACTTGAGCCAAAAGTATCGGAAACGCAGGAATGCATTGGGCTCACCTGACTGTACATTATGGTGATATATTGCTGCAATTTTCAAATATTTATCAAATGTATCGGCTTGTTAGTTGTTTTAAAACACCATCCACAGGTTTGCGTTTGCCATCAAAACTGCTGCTCTGATCTACCCTGTCGTCGAGGACAAAACTTTAAAACAGGTCCAAAGTGTTCCCTGAGGCGGATCCTGAGAGAAGGTTCGGGCTGGGATTGCTCCAGTTCCCGTTTCGGCTGCCAACTTGCTCCAAACAATGAACGAATTCTATTTCAGACTTATACTATATGGGACGCACAAACCCGTTGGTTGCCACCCTTCAACTCGCGATGGCAATCTGCAAGTTCACAATTTCCATGCACAAAAAAATCACTCAATATCATTCAATCTCAAAAAAATCTGGTCAGCATTGAAAAAACGAGCCCGTATGAACAGAGTTCAGCATAACCCTGTCACTTGTTTATATTCAACTGTGAGGTGACATGGTCCTCAAGCAACCTTTTCTGCCTCAGAAAAAACACGAATGGCATTGATGAGGCCTGCTGCTATTGCCCCCGACACCGGCCTTAGCAATGCCTGTCGCAGCCTGTTGTCGTGCCCGTCATCCTCCACCATCATGGCCTGCCCCATACGTGGACCGGAGGCCCTTTCCAAAGGTCCCGCGGGTGGCATGACCCATCCCCAATTTGTATTTACTTGGTCAATCATTTGTTGGCTGCATCCCTAATTTCCAATAATGAGGCAACTCGTTGTTGTACTGGCTGAGGCTACGCAGTTTCAATTTTTGAAACCAATTCCAAACCATCCTAAGCCACAAACATTCCGTAAAAAAGTTTTCTTGCAAAGTAACAAAACAAACAACCTTGAATGCAACGTTGGAAACAGGCACCCTCCGCTAACCGGGCCGGGAATCCCGATTCTTCTGAAAAGAACAACATTTATACATGAATGTGTTTGAACACGGTGCATCCCACTGACTGGCTGCGAAAATCCCCCGAGTACCTCTTTTAGCGTTGCCGGCCGCACCGTTTGGATTAACAATGATGCGTTCACTATGCAGATAGTAATGCAGCCTCCGCCTTCAGAATCCTATAGTCGTTTTTCTTTCACATGTTGAAGCCGTGGTGTTGGTGGCTAAAATCCCGATAAAAATGAAATAATTTAATATAAGTTTTCCCTGTGCCCAACCACCCATGGCGCGCCAGTGGGGTCATGATCTCTTGCGGAGAGTTGTCCAAGAAAAATCCAAAAGTGAAGAGCTGCTGCTCCTGGCGCAGCAAGCCAAACCTTCTAAGGAAGACTCTCCATGATTCCGCATTTTCATGCCACAAGCGCGTCGTTTTGGATTAATTTCAACTGTCAGCTCCAGATCTCCGGGGCACTGCCGGGGCACTGCCGGATCTCAACTGCGAGGCCGGGAGGCCGTGGACCCGATGCCAGAGGCTGTGGGGTTGGGGGCCCGAACATGTGCCAGATGGATTGCCAAACAGAACGTCAGAACAGATGCCAGAAAGAATCCCAAAATGAATGCCTGAAAAGATGCCAGGTAGAATCGTAGATAGACCGTCGGAAAAAATGCTAGGTAGCATGCCAGAAAGAATGTCAGATGGGATGTCAGGGTATATGCAGAAAGAATGCCAGAATATATGCCAGACAGAATGCCAGAATAGGATGTCAGAATAGAATGTCAGGTAGAATCCCAGATAAAGTGCCAGAAAGAATTCCAGAATAGAATGTCAGATAGAATGCCAGAATAGAACGTCAGAAAATAAATGAAACTATGACAAAGTAGTGTCACGGTGGGGATCGCTGGAAGTGCATTTGGATCTCCGTTGGTAGGATTCTCCGTGGTTTCCCTTTTTCAGTGGTGGGATTGTGTTTCACAAGAAATTCCTTCTAGATTTGGTCTGCACGTGTGGCTTCCAAAAAATATTCAGAAGGAAAAGTTCGACATCAGCATCAACCCAAAACTAAAACAAGGACCAAATAGAGTGCCCATGAGAAACCGCAACCACTCATACTCATACCCAATGATTTGGTTGCTTGTGATTCCGTACTGCTTATGACTCTATACCCGTTGTTCGGCAATTGTTTTGCATTTCATTTTAACAACACCATAAAACACCTTCTGTCAAGCCAATGAACGAATCATGACATGCCGGGTTGGTTGGTACATATAGTGGCGCTAAACCCAATGGTGGCACAACTTGGAGGCCAGCCCGATTGCATCTCCAGCTCCTGACTTTGCTGCCCATAACTGATGGTCACTTCTTCACCCGCCTGGATGCGAACAGAACCCACGGTGACTTTTCAGGCTTGGAAAGGTCTGCGGTCATGCAACCTGGCCCCCAGGCCCTGCATGAAGCAAAACAATTCAATCTATTTCCGGTGGAGATGCACATCATACCACAACTTGCACACCGGGAATATCGTGAACTGTTGGGAAGTGAAGTGTGCGGGTCCGAATCTGACATGTTTGCTGCATGGACAAACGACGTCTGGTCAAAAAACAACCAGGCGGACTTGACCATTGCGTCAAACCCCAACCCGCACAATGACACCCTACCCCTGTGAACCCCCTATCTATTCCTATATATCTATTCAAAATATCCATCCAGTTGCCCATCTATCTCTTCAACTCTTTGTCACTCCACACCTTTTTGTCTATCTTTCCGTCTCTCCATTTGTTTCTTTATCTCTGTGCCCTCTATCATCTATCCCTCTGTTGATTTGAAAATCGATTCAGCTGTATATCAAAATGTAAATCACTTACATGTGCATCTTTGATTTCGACTGGTGTCTCCGTTTTCCTACATTGTGGAAAATATCTCGCAACAACACGACACTGTTTGGAATGGCAAGTCAGTCCAATTCTAATTATATACTTTGCTTCGGAAGGCGCCATGAACTGATATGAAAAACGTCAAAACCAGGTCACGCAGTTTTCAAAAACATCGGAAGAGGTCAGGAAACAACATATTCAACTGTCAATTTGGGTTCGCTTGCATAACCGTCGTGCACCTCCAGAGGTCGTACTGTAACGAGTTCAATGAAATCCCCGTTGATGCAGCAAGCGGCAGTGGGATCCTACAAGCTCATCAACATGCAACAAGAAACGACAAAATAATGTACTGGTAGGCAAACCAGTCATAGGGCAAACGCGGGTAATTATATAAACTGTTTCATGCGGTACAAAATAGGCATTTTTCAGGGACGAAGAAATTCCACCATATGAGGTGATAGGTCAATGAAAAATACGAAAGTGTCCGGGGACAGGTGTTTTTTATCCAAGGTGCATGTTTGCCTTTTCGCACGCTGCCTGCCCAACCTGGTGTTTCAGCGACATTTAGTGGTTCAGATTTATCCTATACAACGGTGACTTGACAAGAAAAACATCTTGAACATCACATTGTGAGGGCCATTGACATCGTATTGTTTCCACGACATTTTCCGCCATGTTTTGATTGGCAATTTCAATTCACATCTGTTCGTCCACATGGTTACACTGTGGCCATCGGTCAAGGCAGTCCGCCGAGCAGTTGGCAAAATCCACCAGTGGCACAATACCAATACTGCCATCCTGCCGAAGGAACCGAAAGCATGGCAGCTGAAGTCAGCAATAGGTTTGATTACAGTTTTCAGACAGCCTGAAACCAAAGAATTACATCAAGTTACAATTTTCACGCCCCGTTTTTATGGCAAACCATGTAGAGACGGACGCCAGAGTCACGAATGGTTGCCTCATGTTCCTGGTATGCCCTTGCCACGTCCACCATGAATGACCGAGAAACAAATCTCGGTGTTGAATATGTTGATGATAGTTACCGGTCTAGTATACCAAACACATGCAACGGACATGATAGGTTTCCACCATCAAGTATGCACACAAATGCCCGAAAAAAACGTTGTCATTTGCTTCATGCGATGCGTTCCCCATAGTCTTCGGTTCAAGACAAACTGCTGCAAGATCAAGTCAGCTTGCCTCGTCCAGACCATAGACCCCAGCCCTGCGCCGCAAAAAACGGCAACAACAGGCCAAATGTAGGAGCTCACCCTTGCTCACATTCATCCTGACTTGAAACAAGGCAAACCTTTTGCTTCAGTCTGACACAAAAATGCCTATAGATCAGGCTATGTCTCAAATGTTCCATCAGACTCCCCCTGTTGGAGGGTCCAACACCCAGACACTTCTTGATTTGTGCCTGTATGAGGCTCCAGGCATCTCAAAGTCATTTTGACTTTTTGCCACGGAAAATTTTGGACAAAACCGTGGATGATAAACCCTGACCTTTGTGCTCGTGCTGAAAAAGGTTCCATAGATTCATCGGGCCTGATCGTTTTTGATCTGCCTCGCCTCTCTCAGTCGCAGCGCTATCACCATCGGCGCTCGAAGAAGCAAATTGCTCAGCTGCAGCGCTAGAAGGCGCAAATCGCTCAGCCGCAGCGCTGGAAGAAGCACATCGCTCAGCCACAGCGCTAGTGCTAAGGCCCGGCTGTGTTGACATTTTCATGGACTAAATGCCTCATCACTGCACAAGCCCGAGCGTCTCGTTAAGAGATTGATGTGCTCGATGAAGCACCTGCAGTGCCCGATCGTGTGTTCCTCCCCAACGAAGAAGTGCTCACGGCCGCTTTGCGAGAGCCCGACTGTCTTGTCATACTCAGTGGAATAAAAGCCACACCATCCGTCGCACCAGCGCTTCCAGTGTCACAATCTACCTGAGAAGAAGACCGTCCTCTCGACGCTCTGCCTATATGCCATGTTCTCGTGCATCCTTGGTTGAAGAGACTCTAACACGCTCCATTGCCGTGTCATTCTCTTCGCTCATTATCAGATTCTGACGGCCCTGTCACCACTGTCACCTCACTCTTACGTCAATCAAGAGGCAAGAACTCATCTTCTGTAGATGCTCGCAGTCTCCTCAAGCAACATTGAGTGGCTTCGCACAGAAGTCGCCCTGCATATACTGTTCCCAACATCATCAGAACAGCACCAGTTACAAAGATTGGCGTCATCTCCATGCCATCGCTCTCATCCTCTTCCATGGCTTTCGCCTGAGGCTACCGATCATGATAGCTCTCATGGCTGATTGATTTCCATGTTCACCTCCTCCGCTTGAAGGACCACTTTCTTGATGTTCATCTCCATTTTAACTTGATGATCTGCGAGGATTCATGCCCAGATCCTCCACAAATCTGAAAAAGGTTTGGCCAGATAGTGGTTTCGTGAGGCCATCTGCTACAAGCTCTGTGCCACGAAGATGCAAAAGCTCCCAAACACCACCCGGAGCCACACCATCCAGAGCCTGACTCAAAAGATGTCGCGTCCTCCAAGTGGAGTTTCCTGTCCCATGCGCCATCGATATAGCAGCCATATTGTCGACGTAGATTGCCCGCTCCAAAGAGTTCTGCCCCACAGGCTATTTGAGCATTGGGCAGATCAAGGCTTCTGCCGAGCGTCCTGCGCACAATGCCTCATAGTATAGCTACCGAGCTCTGCCTCGGCTGTGAGCTGTGCTATATGTCACGAATGGCTCCTGTGACGCCGCCCAACTTATCGGAGTTCCGGCGAAATACATCACTAGTCCGGAGCCATAGGCTATGTCTGCGTATATCTCAGGCAGACGATCATCATGTTGTTCAATGTGCAGCTGTCCTCTTTTGCCCCAAGTCCTCTTGTGGAACTCCACGAGGATAATGTAGGCCTCCTTGAACTCCAAGTACATATTGCTTGATCGCCTTGGATAATATATCCATGGACTTGCAAGGGTTTTTGGTCGCAAGTCTGCAGGCTGAAACTGTCATGGCAATGTCAGGCCTCGTTCTTGTAGTGAGCCGAAGTAGGGCACCTGCCATGGATTGCGCCCATTTTATGTAGGCCTGCTTCATGTCTCCACTTGGAAACTCATCGTCTTCTGAAAGACGCACGTGTGGAAAATCTGCAGGCTGACCGATTCCAAAGCACAGCACCATTTCCCGCTCGTATTTCTTTTGGCTGACCACATAGCCATCATTGTCAGGGGAGCCGCTTAAATCTCAAAATCGCAATGCTTGACAATCTTGCCCTCCCCCGTTTTCTCCAATTCAGAGATTGCCCAAACTTTCTCGACAGCTGTTGTCGAGGCATCCAAGGCTCCACATTCCGCTGCAAAAAAAAAATAATCGACATAATAAACCGACATCAAACCAGTCCAATGGACCTCCCCGAGATCTTGCCCACCTCCTCAATCCTCCAAATGTTTTCATCGGGGTTTTCATGAGAGCGGCTCCAAAGACTTCTCTGCCTTCTCTCTGTCGATGCCAGCTGATAGTTGGCATCACCTCATCTCTATGCAGCCCCCAATCATGGGGTGAAGTTGTGAGCCCATACCCATACAACGCCTTATCCACCAGCCATATTTCTTGATGTCCCGCCAGCTGAAGCTTTCTGCAGGCTGACGGAATCTCCATTGCAATCAGGCGCTTGTTGTCACGTCGAGGAGCATTCAGAAAGGCTGTTCGGATATCTGCGCAACCGATCTGCCATTGTTTCAAAGCTCCAAGCCGCACCATCGTTCGAACTTGTTGGCCATCAACTCCACCAGCATAGTGTTCGTTGTTGTCCGGGCCCGCATCGTTACCACAGATCACAGCACGACTTCCGTAAGCACCACTGCCCGACTTCCTTGTGTGGACAATTTTTCCTGGAAGAATTTCTATCGGCAACTTCATTTCACTTGCCATCTTTTGGAGCTGGTCCTTCGTGATTTGCCTGACATTACACTTCTTTTTGACCAACTGGTCATACTCCTGCTGACTGGATGGCATCCATGCTTGAAAATCGGCCCAAACTTCAGCATTGCCGATCGTTTTGGTCACCAAAAACTCTTGATCCAGATTCTGATGTAGTTTCTGGACCTCTTGATCTTCGATATCTTGCAACCATTGTTCTACCATCGTTTTCATATTGATGGCATCTGTCACCGCTCCCATCCACCATGTTTGTTCACTTGAAGCCGCATCAAGGCAGCTCATCCCCCACATACGTGTTCAAATGGAGATGGAGAGTTCTGAGCGCATCTGGTGTTGCTTCTGAAGCCACCGGGTATGAGCAACCAGCCCAGTTGTTAGGCGCCTCCTCCACATCCCCAACTCCAATCCACCAGTCCTCCTCAAAGTCTACCCTTTTTGGAGAATTATCCGTTGATTCTGAAGTTGCTATTGTCCAGCCGTCAATCGAATCTCCATCATGTTGTGCCGTGGTTCAAACATTTCAGGGTGCCTGGTGACGATCTTGGTCCCCCCCTCGAAGAGAAACATCGAAATTGCTGGTTGTTGCGCCTTTTGTGGATGGCGGCTTCGGCATCACGTCCAGGGAGATAAAGAACTTGATCTTCCACACCTGGTTGTAGGGTTTCTGGGATAATGATGTCATCTGTGGGGAAAAAAAACATCGCCCAGTTGATGTGGAGCAAACACAGTACCCCTTCCCTGACCTCTTTCCATGGGGCATATACCTTGCCTGCCATGACTTCCGCACGGCATATGCTTTTGCACCAAATCTCAACAAACGTCCCGTTGGCCAGCCAAGCAAACCAAGCTGACTGCGCAAGCGACGATCTCCCAGATGCGATGCACCCAAAGGCCATTACCGCAGTGTGCAAGTTCCAGCTGAAATCAACACCCGGATGGATTTTTTGATGACACCAGTTTCAGCTTCACAACGTTCATTGGATTTGAAAGAAGATCCAGACGTCATAGTGACCAAATTGCACTCCAAGGCCCATGCTGCCACTTGTCGTGAACAAATTCTCGCGCTCGATCACTGCGAAGGCGATAATGTGGAAGACCCAAGGCTCTGATGCGGCTGTACATCCTTGCCAAAGCTGGCAGCATGTGTTTGACCGTTCTGGGCTTTACAGGCTCAACAAAAGTGAGTTGTTTCAGCGCCACATTCTTTGCCGCTTCCACCATGCAGCCGATGCCCATGTGGTGTCGTACATCGACTTCGCCGCCTTGACATTTTTTTCCTCAACATCCTCCTCCATTCGTTCATTTTCCTCCGGTAGAAGTTGTTCATCACCAGCTTCATGTTGTGCCATGCCCTCCACCTCTTCACCCAAGCTTGGCAACGGTTGATCTTCCGCTTCATCACGTCCAAGCATTGGCAAAAGTGAGGCACCATCATGAGTCACTGGCAGATCGTAGCATCCGACCAGAAAATATCTGCATCCATTGGTCTCCTGGTCATCTCCCGGAGAAAGCTTGCCGGAGAGGTCAACACTGAACGTATAATTTTCATTAATTTTCAGCATGTTGAATTTGTCGATGAAGTTTGCTTCTAGTTTGAGCACGCACGCAATGTGAGCAGTCTCGACGTGCTGGTAGATGGTCATTGAGAAAATCTTTTTCCATTGCTCGAGAGCAACTGCACCCAAGGTTTGCACCGTGGGTTATTGATGTTGTTGATGTTGCACATCACTTGGAAGATAACCCATTGCGGTTTCCGCTCTATACCCAAGTGGTTGCAATGAATGATGTGAAAGTGATTGCACTGAAAAATGTTCTTTTGGTTGTTCCGGGCCAACCATGAGTGATCGTGGTGAAGAAGGTTGGGCCCCATACAGGTGTCTCTGGTAGATGAGTTTTGTTGCAATCCAATCTTGGACTTCAAACGGTTTGATCCACACGGTTTTTCTATACACAGACTTGGAACAGCTGTTGGATCAACCTTTGGGGCCCCATACTTTGACACACGCTCTTGATCCAGCATTTGCGCAGGCTGCTGGACCACAGTCACTATGGCAAGTGTCAGGCCTGGCGCCCATGTTGACCAAGTTTTGGAAATTTCCATCCTTTGTGCCAAGTCCATGGATCGAAACTGACCCGGGAGCTCTGCCTCATTGGAAGGTGCACCTCGGATCTCATTCAACTGCATCAACTCCAGGGCATTGGTCGCAAGTGTAGTTGGTTTTCTCTTGGCATGTCCCATAAGATGCATCAAAGTGAATGAACTCGATCTTGTAGGCTTTGGCAAACTGTTTCCATTCCCTCGTACGGAAGATGGGGAAGTACTTGTGTTCCTGCACATCTCGGGAGTTTCTGCATCTCGCTGGATCCCCTGGCTGTACTGAAGAACTGACTCGGAGGCATCGAGACATCTTTGAACTCCTGTGCCATGATGTACAAAGACAAAAAACGAAACATCAACATGGAATCGCCCAACACCAGCTTGGCATCACCCGCAAACAGCTCCGGGACACCATATGAAAACTCCTCCGTTCTGAGCAAGCCAGGACCACCATCACCTGCGCTGTCAGCGCGTCCGACACGGTGGACCGCCCAACAAAGCTTTGACCCTCGCACAAAGAGACATCAGGAAGCCGAACACATTCTTGTCGTGGAGGTTGGCCGGCATTGCTGTTGTTGTACCCACGCGCAAACCTCAGCTGTTGAAGATGAGCAATGCCGATCCCAGTAGCTTTTGTCAGGGCTTGGAAACAAGTGGATGACAATGTTTTTCGCAGTTCTCAATCTCCGCCGCTTGCGCCTGTTCCATGGAAGCCTGGCGCGAAAGTTCGCGGCCTTGATCATTTCCAGTCTCGGCACGATCTTTGCCATCACATCTTCCAGAAGATCTGGGAACTGCTGTCGCAACTTCACAGTCAGAGCTATGTTCAAGTCCAACTGGGATTCGTCAACCTCATCACGGCTTGTGAAGATCTTGTTCAGCACCGCCATCCGCCATATTCCTCCATTGATGAACTGTAATTAACTTGAAAGGCTTCCAACCATTGAAAGATCATCTTACCATCAGCTCCGGTCATAATTGCGCATCCATTCATCACCGTGATCTCACGACCTGAGCTTGTCTAACCGTAAGATCCCACCACTTGCTTGCCACACTTCACAAATCTCTCATGACAGGGCCAAAAAGATGAATCCAGTCTCCAACCTGCAACGGGTTAGCTGTGCTCGGCAGCTCTGGAAGGTCAGCTTTGGAACCGTTTGTTTCACTTCCGGTTTTTCAGGACAATGGAATCGAATCCACTCCACCTCCATAACCCCCACCGCCGTGATGCCGTGGTTCGAGACAAAAGCGATGTGAGCCTTCTGGATGTAAAGACGATGCAGCATAAATAAGCCCCATGGTCGTGGCAAACACCACGCTGTAGAGCACCCACTGCAGAGGCCCGATGGTCATGGCATAGACCGGGATGTAGACACGTTGCAACCGAAACCCGACTGTCGGGACATACACCACCATGAGCCCAACTGTCAGGACATACGCCATGACCTCGCTGCCAAGCCCGATCTTGTGAGAATACTTCACCACATCCACCCAGCAAGTTCCCGGGGTATACATCAGGATGAGCACCATTCAAAGCGCAGGCCCCATCGTCTTGAAGGCGAGAATCTCCACTTCCACCACGCAAGTTCCCAGGACATTCCTTAAGATGCAAGCCACCAGAACTGCTAGCCCGATCTCCATGACAAAGCTCACCTGGAAACGCTCTGCCGATCGCTTCGGCCAGATCCGGATTGACGCGCCCGGTCCGCTGGAACATCACCAGTTCCCCAAGTGACAGGCTGACCGGACCCCTGCTTGGATTGGGATTGAACACCAACATCACTACGTTGAAAACCACTAAGCCACTCCAGCACTCCGAATGGAGAAAAGGATTTCCATGAGAAACTGGTGCCAAAGTGTTGCGAAGAGACTGAACCTCCCGTTCCAGCCAAAACGTCCTAGCCTCACTAGGGGATGGTTCCTTGGAGATCCAGGGATCAGTCACAAACTGGTCCCACCTGTCCCCAGTTCCCTTCCCCCCTGGGTTCATCTTAACCTTGACAGCCACCTCCTTCTCCCTCACCCCACCAGCACCCCTCCACTGGTACCACAACCCAAAGTCCCTTTTAGGCAACACAAGGACATTGTAACCCCTTTGGTTGGCCTTGCCCAACTGCTTGTCAGTGGTTTGTCCTGCTCCCACATCAGCCTGTCCTGTTTTGCCACCAGCCACTTCTGTTTGTTGCCTTTGAGGTCCTTAACTTGGGCTACTTGGTTTCCATTGTTGGTAGCTGTCCAAAAGCTTTGTAGCACTTTCATTCACGACAGTTGGAAAAGGTGGAGCTGGTAGATCTGGAGGACATTGCGGTGGCTTTGGAAAATCTTCTGTAGGAAGGGTACCGTCAGGAACCCTGGTGCCATTTGAGTGTATCGCACAACTTTTTCAAAGCTAACCCCAGTCCGTGGCGTGTTTGAACCCTGACCATCCACACCATCACCGTCCCGCCCATCTCGCATGCCGTCCCCTGGAATCTCAACCCAGGATTGATTGGAACTGTCACCAGAATTGAATTGGGGTTTCCCTTGAGTTGTCGATATTTTCAAATTCCACCAACAACTGTGCATTGTGCTCCCTCAACTGATTGGCAAGCTCGATTTCTAAAGTTCGTTGCAAGCTATCCGAAGAAAAACCAGAACCATCGGCATGCTTATGCAGTCTTTCATCTGGCACCCTGTGACTTCAAATAGAGACCATCAAGAGCCCCACTTTCATTTCCTTTGCTAGGGGGTGTGACAAAACAAGCTGCCCTTGTAATCACTGAGCTCCACCACCCTTGCCAACGCACTGACCTGTGCTTCGGCTGACGTCTGAAACTGGCTTGACATCGGGCCCAGGAGATTGTTCTTGCAAAGGCGTGGGCCTTGCAGTTGCTAACCCAGACTCCCTTTGCAACTTCGTGGGGTAAAAAGGGTTACCGACAGTTTCATCTCGATTGTTGATCGCTTCCCCCGGTGGAGGCTTTGATGCAGCCCTATATCTCAGGTTGGGCTGCAAACCCTTGAAAAAGGGCGAACCTTTTGCTTCAGTTTGACGCCAAAATGCCAATAGATCAGGCTATGTCTCAAATGTTCCATCCAACCCAGAATCTGACCGTAGCGGGCGTTTCGACCAGAAAGTGAGCGATCCGTCGTGGTTCATCTCTTTCAATTTACCTTGAATTCTATCACCCAATTTCCCTTCAGTTTTCGGCAAATGTGCATCCATCACTTACCACAATTTCACCCATTTTTCACAAATATAATTTTGTTTTCGCTATGCACGATGACAACAACAGACAGTATCGTCGCCTTGTCATCAAAGTGGCCCTTGCCCAACGCCAGCGTTCCAAACTCCAGGGCGCTTGCAGGCGATCCCCAAGGAGGTTCAACACCGCCTGCAGGAAGGTCATTTTGTCAGCAAACATTTGTTTTAACAATATCCTGATGTTACATTAAGAATGGTGACCGGTCGTTTGCCCGGCCACCGATGATTGTCGATACATGCGTTTTCTAAATATTTTTCACCATCTGGCACATTAATATCAAAATTAAAACGAAAACTTCACCTCACTTAAAACACAAGCGATTTGGAATACAGGTTTCATCATTTGTTCGCAACATACAACGCTATACAACATCCAGTGTCAGCATGATTTTTCTCTCCAACGACACATGTTTGCATGACTGTACCTAAAAATCAACAAATAAATTAAAAAAATAAATAAATACATATATCACGATCCGGTTGACAATTTACAAGGCACGGCAAATTGTTCCACGTTAAACTCAAATAAAACATGATAAAACACACGACACCACACGCTACCAAACAGTTCTCGATGGTTCTTCTTCAAGGTGTGTAAAATCCTTGTTTTTGCCGACTGCAAAACTTAATATCGGATAATTAATGAAAACCATTGAGAACCTACCACAAGAGTTTTTTAAAACGTGCAGCCCATACCGGAACCCGCACCGGAACCCGCACTGGAACCACCACACCGAAACTTCGCGAACCACCGCAGAACCTGCGGAACCTCCCCTAACCTAAGCAGACCCCGCACAAGAACCTTAGCAACTTCCTAGAACCAGCCCGGGCCCCGCACCGACCCTTTTCCTGCGCGGACATGGGTGGACTTCAAAATTCATGTTAGCCCCGCAGACGGTATTCATGCTCCTTAGTAAGGCGCAGTCGATATGCACGTGAGTGGCGAGATGTTAAGAAAACGTGCTCCTGTGTCGTTCCTAGAAAATGAACGCGTTTGTCTGCTCAAGAAATTTGCGCGGGTTGCTTTACAATGTTTTAATTGATCTCATTTGGGTTTCCCTTGGGTACTTGACTTCGCCTGCCGGTTCTCCTCCTCCTTGTTGGCGAGCGCCTGCAAACAAGGCTGCAAAGCGGTGCCCCTCAACTCTGCCGCTGCGTCCTGGCCAAAGTGCTCACTTGCAACCCATTGCAAAATCTAAACAGCATGCTTGACTCACACGCGTGCGAGCAAAACGTGGGAAAAAACAATGCACACCTGATCACACTTGGATACTTATATTTTGAAGTCTGAATTTATTTTGGATGGTACGAGTACGTGTCGCTCTGGCACGGGACACTGCGTTCCAAAAATGATTTGCATTGTTTTGTGTTCTTTTTGGTTTCTGTTCGTGGTTGTCTGCAACGGATATTTTCTTTTTTGATTTGCTGTCCCACGACGATGCTTCCACCAACCATCGATAAAATCGATCTATCCCAACGACTCGCTCCAAAGAACTGAACCACAACCTCTTCGTGAAGAAACCATGGCAAACTGGGGAATGCCCGCGGCAAAGCCAGCAGATAGTCACGCATTCCGATCAAATCATTGCCTGCCATTGCGCGGGAACATCACATTGACACTTGTTAAAAAGGTCCCTTTGGCAATTCCTTTATTAATTGCGTTTCCCTCCAATACATAGCAACCTCCCCAAATAACAAGCAACTCAACTAGTAATACTTTAGTATCTGGGGGGAAAATGTTCCTAATAATCAAAACCGTGTCCGAACTTTCAATGCGTCGGCAGCAGGGGCACCGAAAGTTTTGACCCAGTTGATTTAGTTGAAGTCAACTGGGTCAACTGGATCCACTGGATTAAGTAGGTCAATTAGGCCAACTGGAACAGAAGTTTGGTCACTCCCGGCGCAGTCCAATTGAGTTAACTGGTTCAAGTTGTCGTGCCAACAGCTTCAACTGAACAGTTTCAAACCAACGGTTGCAATCAGTTGCACAACGATTGTTTGTCCTAGTGCAAACAAATCGCACGTGCGAAGACTAATGTTAACATGAAAACCTGAAACGTGCTAAAGGCCACCATAAATGTATGTCCTTCTTGTTTTGCCAAACCTTAATGTTGACTCTTTTACTAGAAAACAAGTAACCAACATGATTCGAACATTTGACCTTTCGCATTTTTTTCGATATGAAATCACCCCACCGCAGTGCACACCGAGAAGCAAAAATTACTCCACTATTTTCGAATAGCCACTTCACCATCGGCAAATCACTAAGGCACACATCGTTGCCCAAAAAAATGATCGAATTTTGTGACATGGTTTCAGAATTTGGTCGTTCTTTTGCATCCTGTCCAGTATATGTTCAAACATTTGGCGTGTATTGACCACACAGCTATTGGCACAACATTTCCTTTTCAATTTGTTATTTATTTTTTGTTTTTTCCTTGCGTTTTTCGATTCATTTTTTATTTTAAAATTGTGTCCTTTGCAAAGATCCTCATTGTATTTGGTGGTATCTCAAGTGACCCCGCTTTTCTAGATGGGACAAACCTGAACCAGTAAAAAACTTAGAAAATGAAAAAATGTAAAGTAACTTTCGGTTTTTTTTTACTTGGGTTATAATCCCTTTCCCCTATTAGTAAGCAACATCCCCCCCCAAAAAAAAAAAATCCGTCTCCAATTTTAGAAATATTTGAGGTTTGCCAAGTTCATTTATAATTTACCCCTTTGGAAAATAACTTAGAAATGAAGCTGCCATTTCAGGGTTTCACCCCTTAATATGCAAAACTAGTCAGCCCCGGGGTGTTTTTTTATTCGGATCCGTCTTTTAAGGTTATTCCCGAGAGCGTCTGAGCGCAGGGTTCTTGCAATAGTGGGGGTCTGTAAAACATCTTCTCATCTTCACATCTCATCTTCACATCCTCTCATCTTCACATCTGCTCATCTTCACACCTTCCCATCTTCACATCTGCTCATCTTCACACCTTCCCATCTTCTCATCTTCACATCTGTTCATCTTCATACCTGCTCATCTTCACACCTTCCCATCTTCACATCCTCTCATCTTCACATCTGCTCATCTTCACATCCTCTCATCTTCACATCCTCTCATCTTCACATTTGCTCATCTTCACACCTTCCCATCTTCACACCTTCCCATCTTCACATCGGCTCATCTTCACACCTTCCCATCTTCACATTTTTTCATCTTCACATCCTCTCATCTTCACATCTGCTCATCTTCACACCTTCCCATCTTCACATCTGCTCATCTTCACACCTTCCCATCTTCACATCTTCTCATCTTCACATCTGCTC
>Ga0126342_10008502_pt1 | contig 18407 bp, 17 predicted proteins | sample Cyp1metagenome_FD_92528 | JGI IMG/M metagenome (GOLD analysis project Ga0126342, IMG submission 92528) | Coral microbial communities from Lord Howe Island, Old Settlement Bay, Australia - Cyphastrea 1 metagenome | ecosystem: Host-associated > Invertebrates > Cnidaria > Coral ...
AGAGGGACAGAGGGACAGAGGGATAGAGGGATAGAGGGATAGATGGATAGATGGATAGATGGATAGATGGATAGATCGATAGATAGATAGATAGATAGACAGATAGATAGATAGATAGGTACATAGATAGATAGGTACATATATAGATAGGTACATATATATATATAGATAGATAGATAGGTACATATATATATATATATAGATAGGTGCATATATAGATAGGTACATATATAGATAGGTAGGTAGGTAGGTAGGTAGATAGATAGATAGATAGATAGATAGATAGAGAGATAGAGAGATAGAGAGATAGAGATATAGAGATAGAGAGAGAGATATAGATATAGATATAGATATAGATATACATATAGATATAGATATAGATATAGATAGATATGTATTGATATATATATATATATGCCCAGCAAAACTACTTGTCCTTCCAAAGTCAAAGTTTCTGTGCTTTGGACCCAGGCTTGGCGCAACCCACAAATCTCATGGGACTTGGGCAGTATCCGGCTCCAGACTTTGAGAAAATGGTAGATCTATATTTCGGGTAGGTGGCAATCTATATGATGAACAATTGCAGATCTATATTTATAAATGGTAGATCTACATTTAATGACCTGAAAATGGTCTATCTTTCATATCTTTCTGGCAAATGTTGACCCTGCATTTTTTGGATACACCAATGATATACGGATTCTCAGACACATTGGGATAACCGGATAACCGATACTAAAACGGCCACTGAGCTGCCAGACCATAGGCCATGATTTGCAACTCCATTCTCGCAAATGAGGCGATACCTCCATGCTAAAGTGTAGCAACAGGTGAAATATCATCAGTCAAGGGAACCAAGCAGGCAGTGGATGGAGACAATCCAAGTAGCGATTCAGACATGAATTCGCTGCTCCAGCAGATTTGGACAAGACACCAGAAACCCAAGCCATGATATTTTTTGTAGCTGTGCATCATAACATCTCAACAGAGTGCGTCACGGTCGGTTGATCCCATTGCTAAAATTAGTGACGCTGTGAGCCCAACCAAGTCGTGCCAGCCCTGACATCACCTGGTTGCTAACTGGTTGCTGATCATGAAAGTCTCTGAAAATCGCTCCATCGCACTTCGCACAGGTCGACAAGGACACACCAAAAGCATCTGCCAAGTGCGATAGGACCTGGTCACAGCGGCGACCCTGCTGTGAAATCCCCACTTGACTTTAGAAGGGGGGGGTCTGTTTCCAACTGGAAATCTTTCAGTGTGCTGAGTGGCAAGTGCCACTCAAGAGGTGGCCCCTGTGGTTGATCTCCAGGAAGAAAGAGTGTCATAATCACTCATAATCATCCAAAATTCAGGATGAAAAGAAACTGAAGATCTTGAAACCAACAAAATCTGCCCACTACCGCTGGTTGTAGCATCATTGCTGCCATTACACTGCTGTTGGATCCTCCATTTTTGTCGTTAACCGCCCGAGAGGCCGTGGTCTTGCCACCCGCCGAAGGCGCCATCACCAGCAACGCCGTCCGCGACGGCGACGCTTTCTGCGAGACCGCAGCTTCTCCAGAGACGCCACAGGCCTGGTGGACTTAGATGTCCCATGAATCGTAAGTATTTTAAAATCCACAATATATATATATATATCTCTATCTATATTATATATATATATAAATCTATCTATAACCCCGATTTTATCCCATCTACAAATGGGGATCTCCCATCTGATTGGGTTTTTTTGTTCACCCACGATTCGTGGGATGCCCCTGGCGCAAACCGCTGCTTTCATGGTGCGCCTTCAAGGCTTGCAACCATTCCTCAGCGCACGGCAGGGTGGATTGGGTGAAATCCATGGGAATTTCGACTGTGACAATTCCGAAAATGTACAACCCCGGAGGTTTCCTAAAATGAGGCTACCTACCCCTAAATATCATCCATTTTAACAGCATTTTCCCCTTTTTGAACCATCCATTTTTGGGTATCTCCATTTTAGGAAACCTCCATATAATCAAGGGAAACCTCCATATAATCAAGCAACAGGGGTTCAAACCACTCAGATACTGCCTGCAATCAAAGTTCAGCATCATTCATTGGCCTCAAAGGGCTGGAGCAAAAGTCCAAAGGTTGACCTGCACCTGAGGCCAGCAAATACAAGCCCTACAGTTGGCGGCTTGTTGATTCCTGCGAAGAGCAGATCAACCTCACCCAAATCGAGGCAACCCGTTGCCAAGCACAAATCTGTACAATTATGTCTCCATCTGTCTATCTGTTTATCTGTCTATCTGTCTATCTGTTTGTCTGTCTACCTTTCTATCTGTCTATCTATCTATCTATCTATCTATCTATCTATCGGCATGTGTATATTTATATATTCTAGGCATATGATATTTATATGTGTACATATATATATATATATATAGATAGATAGATAGATAGATAGATACCGCGTACTCTGAAAGCCCATGCGCCACTTTGTAGGGCTCGAAGGAGTGCGGCATCTTCCCGTACCGCTCGGCAGATGGAGTTTGGAAGTTTTGCCTCTCGCTGCAACTTGTGACTGGGGACTGAATCAGTGAATGACCATTCACCAGCTATGACCATTCGGGTACCATCCGGGTACCAGGTTACCGGGGTTTTGACCCAAGAGTCATCAAGTTTTGACCCATCGGCCTCCAGTTGCCAAACGCGTCCATCTGAAAACTTGAGAGCTTGACCTAGGACGTTGAAAAGGGCGTGAAAACAGAAGCGAAAGTCTAAGGTCTTCAGTCACTTCAGAAGCACCTCGCAACCAAAACAAATACTGGGAAGGAAACCATGAGAAACCTGGGAGACACGGAGAGATGTCGCTGTAGGTGGAAAACCAACATGCTTTGCTTTGTAAATGCTGAAACGCCGTTTTGGCCGCAGAAATGGGGTCCTTGGGGGGCCATGTTTGTCGATCAGCTAGGCCACTGGTCACATCCAATCTGGCAATCTCATCTCCGACCTTGGGGAAGTGCCAGGTGAACCAATCCCACCAGAAAACAACACCTAAACTGTGCTGTTGTAGGCACAACACCCGGAATCATCAAAAATTCCAACAAAGAGACGAGCTTGGGATCTTCTAGATCTTCTTGTAGCCGGTGTAGAGCGCACCTCAGAAGCAAGACCTCACTTCGAAGGTCTGGTTTTCACTTTCAGGCCGCAATTCCTTTGGCAGAAATTGAAGAAACACCGGAAAATGTGAAATCTGAGGCTTGACAGCACAAGAAAAGTGACGTGAGACAAGGCGACGTTCGATTTGCTTTTGTTTTTCTCATGTGAAAAGGATGTTGGATGATGTTGGACATGTGAGAACATATGGGTTTTTGTTCACCCGTCTCTCATGTGTTTCTACTGCCAAGTTGGGGACGCTGTCAAGTTTCAACGTTTCCCGGGCTTTAGCCAGGTCCTGTCATCATCCGCTTGATTAAATCTCCAGCCGCGTTTTCACACCATTCGGATGAGCCATGAGTAGGGACTAGCCCCGGAAATCCAGGATCGAGCCAAGTTGCGTCTTCACAGAGAACGCCAAAGAGTGCCCAGGCGGAGGTCGCAAAAGCACCTTGTACTCCAACTGCCCCGGTGGTTTCTGAGACTTGCACGCTGCCTATGTGGTGATATGAATTGTACAATATTCGTAGTAATAAGACTAATAAGAGGAATAATTCCACTCATAGAATCATAATTTATCATGATAAAACAACAAAAAAATCCGGCATCAGCACGGTAAGACATCTCATTGCCCAGTTACCGGTGCCAGTTCCTTGCAGGGATCAGGTACCACAATCTCCACTGTGCCTGCGACGGCTGGATCTGATGACTTGTGTTCCAAAGCCACGAGAAATGGTTGGCACCAGGGGCCTCCATCTTCTTTGCGGTAGACACCCTCCAGACTGAGGTTTTCACACCACGCATGCCCCTGGTGCCACGAAAGGGGTGCAACATGTCAAGCCGTCAAGCCGCTAAACAGAGAGGGTTTGTGGACCTGTGACCACATTTACCTGTTATGATATGATGCAACAAAAATAACACATCATATATTGTGAATTACAGATAATATAATGTAATGTGATTTCATATGGACATATCATATACTATACTAATTATACCATACCATACCATACATACCATACCATACCAAACTATACTCTCCTATAACACAATACAATGCAATACAATATAATATCTTATTACAGCACATGGTATAATATGGTAAAACATAGTTTCCCTGCGTATAAACAAACGTATTTCGCACGTACTTAAACATGTGATCACATATGTGATTGTATATGCCGTCACCCTGCCTACAGAACAACCTATGTTCCCTGCCTCTCTCGGCGGCAACTGCCAGCTCTTGTCTTCTTTCAGACTTTCCTCGTGAAACACAGCTGCACCAAAATACTGCTCACCCTGGGCTCATCCTCTACACTCACCTATTCAGACATGATGTTGGAATAAGTACACACAAAAATCATATGCATGTATGTGTACATAAACACGTATGCATTTAATATACATACCTTATGCGCAGGTCTGAATGTGTACCTGTATCTATTGTGCGTACTTGTTTGCGACATTAATATACATATCTGAACATCTAAACGTACGTAGACGTACTGTACATATGCAGTTGTCTGATCAATATATATATATATGTGTATACACATTATATACATACATACATACATACATACATACATACATACATATATATATATATATATTTGTCAGGCGAAATGCAGTCCATACACAGCACAGGCCTCGAGGACTACACGTCAGCAGTGTTCGAGTGAACTCTCCCATTTCCGGGGAATACAAGTTGATCCCAATCAGGTATTTTGCCAGTCAATCAAGGAAGGGCCAAAGTGGCGTTGATCTGTTGCAGCTGTGGCAATCTCATATACAGGGTGGTGCACTTCTTGGTTGGAGGGAGAATGTCTATTGTGGAGCTGGCCGATCCGAAAGGGAGCGGAAATTGTACGCAAGGAGTGGGAAGTATTGAATGAAAAAATATGTTCGAGGGAGTCAAAGTGGCGGAGTATGTGGCCTAGGGTGGCCTAGGTATCGTATGTATCGTAGACGTTGAACTGAGATTCATTGATCAGGAGACGAGGTGCATGAACGTAAGAAAGAACGTAAGCAAGTTGAAGAAGGAAATCGTTTGAACCTTCCGCATCGGGCAGATTTGTGGGAGAACTTCTGGTTGAGGGCATTGAATCTGGTGATTTGAGGAGTGGAAACTGTAACTCACTTAACTCACAATCAAGGAGAATTGCCATAACAATTTGCGAATAGATTTAAAGGCGCCGTCGGACCGGCAGAGCAGGATTGGTAAGGACGGGAAAAAGGGAGCGGAAGGCTCCGGATGCCTGGGAATATCTGTAGTTGCAATCAGCATCAGAGGAGCCGTTTACATAATATATATATATACACACACACACACATTGCACAGAATACGAAATATCACTGCGTCAACATATAAATACACTCACTGTGAGATACACGGTTCTTAGAGTGAATGCAACGAAAAGGCCAGGGTTCCAAGGTTGCTTGTAGTTGATCATGCTCTTCACTATCCAGGCCCCAAGCATAGACCCGCTTCGGATTGAAGACGTCTGTCATGTCAAAAGCCAGCGCCTGGCATTGAACGACACTTCAACCAACACGTCAAAACGGAACCGCCATCCGGGCATGATTTTATTGCGGTTAAACTTAGTGATCAAACAATCCCACATTGAGTCAAGACAACATGTTTGTTTTTACATGCAAGTAGGCTTGTTTTTAGATGGATGTCTATGCCCCCTTTCCAATCAATTCATCGTTCCAACGACCCATCACCTCACCGTGTATATATACATACATACATACATACAAACATACATGCATGCATGCATGCATGCATACATACATACATACATACATATATATATATGATTACATATGTATATATACATATATATATGTCATAATTATTATATATATTGCACAATCTATACAACATGAGAATTGTCGCTGGGATTTCAACTCGAATTGGAAAAGCTGTCAGCTGGTTTTTCGCCTTGTCTGCTCTTTGACACAGCTTCACGGCCTCGTAGGATGAAAAAAGGTTTGAACGGGATTTCATCATGATTCGCAATTAATATTGAACGGTAACGAGGGATAACTAGGCTAATTCCATAGTATTTAATGATTTATAGTGGAAAATTATATAAGGACTCGGCGGTGGGTTGATCTTGAGAGGAAAAAAGTTCATGAATCGTCCTTGCAAGAACAAGGACTCAACACTCACGCCTTTTCCATAGCTGCGCAAGCATTTTGTTGTTGGGCTTGCTGCCAGCTGCATTCAAAATGGCCATTCCACCTTCTCCAGGCTTTACAGCGCTAGGGCACCTGTCTGCTCAAGTAGCAGAACCAAAGCTGCTCCGGGATTTTGCACATTTTCAAATTACGTACATGCTGAAGCAGTAGGGGAAAAACTGCTAAGGATTTCAAAATCCTATCTCTGCATTCGGCTGAGACTTCATTCAAGTAAGTGGTGCTTTCTACCTCTTGTAAGTAGCACTCCATCACTTTGTTTGAAATCCATCGGCCTCGACGTCTGACCAACTCTGCAGATTCCGTAGTTGTGATGAGATGTGTTGCACCACCTGGCCTGAAGCTAGCTAAACTCATTGGCTTAGGTGTATCATCAGATCGGCAAGGCAGAAGCAATCGCATCGCTATCTTTGCAAATCGAAGCCTCAAAGTCGCACCTGAGAAGGGCCATAGCTTTTCACTCAAACCCAGTCCTCCCAGTCCAATACGGATGACCTCAATGAGGTCTGGTTGTTCTAACTTTCCGCATTGGTGCCTTGCAGCGCGATACCTTGTTTTTGGCTCCCAGATTCTCAAGAGTGCGAAGTCAATTGTGCCTCCAACATCTTGTGGCAGCGTCAGATCTGATCTTTTTGCCTGTAGTACTTCCCCTATCCGCAGCAGAGCGCCCCATGCAAGCGCAAAAATAGCTGCTTCACGGGACCAGCCCCAGCTAAGAGCCGTAGCCAGAAAAGCGACCAAAATCTGCACTGGCATTGCTATGTGATGGGAAGTAGGCTCGTGAGAGCCCCACATGAAAGCCAAATCCCATGCCTGTTGCATTGAGCGTCTCAGCGCCGGTCGTCGGCTAGATATGCTGTTGATTGTTTCGCTGTAATGGTAGTATGGCTTTCCCTCTGCAAAAAGCCATCTGCCAAAATCAACAAGAACCTTGTTCAGCAGATCAACGTCCGGGGGATTAGCATAGATGACCGCATGAATGTCCAGTCCCTTCTCAACAAGCCAGCTTTCAAACACTCCATACAGCCAATCTCTGGTGAACTTCGTCGTGTCAGTGACGCGCCTGCCATCACCCAAGAAAATGCCAGCTCGAGCAGTCTTCCGTTGGAGATCGCCATGGCTCGCGCCGGTACCTACCTTAACAGACAGTGACCCAAACTGGCTGGACAAGAAGAAAATCCAGAAGAAAATCCAAGAGAGAAAGGCAGGCCCCTCACCAGGAAAACCAAGGGTTGAGTCAAAGTCCAGGCTAAGCTCATGGGTGGACACAGGAAGAAGGGGATGGACACGCCACTCATCGCAGAAAAGCAATGCTGAAGCAACGACTGGACATTGCAGCAAAACCAAACGTGCCCAGTTGGAAACCCACCTACGCAGTTTTGGTAGCGTTTCTAAGGCATAAACTGCTTGCACCTTGCTTGACCAAAAACCACGCAACAAACTTTCATGGACAGGAGGGGGAATATCAGTTTGCCTTGATGGGCCATCGCCAGGGTTGAGTCGGGTAGGACAGAACCTACCTGCAGGGTAAAGTCCAAAAGCAATGCATAAGGAGGCGATCTTTGAAAGACCAGGTCGCAAAGCATGGGAACTACTCCTACCTCTGGCAATGGCACTTCTGGAAACATGAGAATCACCTAAATAGCAAAACCTGATGTCTCCCCCTTTCTTTGCCACCTCCCGGAAAAGCTTCAAGGTTGCATAGTTTTCCAGAATGTTGATATGGCAAGAGTGCTGCCACTTCCATGCCGCAAGAGGGGACCACTCAAACGTAGCTGCTACATCATTGGTGACGATGCTCTCCAAACTACTCGAGGAAACACTCAGCCTCTGCACTGTCTTTTGATGAGCCTTCAAATGATCAGCAAAAAAACCGCCAAAAACATAGCCAACTCATCTGTGTATGTTGCAGAAGGCTTTGTGTATGCTCCCTGGATAGGGATATGCCCATGATCACGCGTGCATGGTTTGTTCAACCTGCTGACCTGCATGTTCACCCCAAGGAAGCAGAACTCCTTCTGGTGTGGGCTGCCAAAGTTGCAGCTAGCCAAAAAGGCCTCTGTGGCGCCTAAAAGCAACAGACGCACCCATTCCCTGAGCCATCTCATTTTGCTTCTCCTTGGTTGCTCACCTAGGCCCAGCTTCTTTAGCCTCAGTGCAATGAACAACAAAGTCAGCGCCGCAAACGCAAGCATGTTCCCAAGGAGCACTCTGGGGTGGTCCCTCTGCAAACCTCTTGGCCTTTTGTATGTTCTCAGCGCAGGATGCGCAGCTGGGCTAAAGGTCGTGCACGGCGGTGCAACTAAAAATGACTGCAAACGGTCCTGCTCCAACATAAAGGCAACCCAAGAGATCACACGGTGCTCCGCAAGGTTGTAATGCTTACTCATGCTCAGGTCAAGGATAGGTCCACAAACAACTCCCAGTTTTGAGAGGCAGGCAGTGACTTTTCCGGCCCCTCCGCAAATCTCAATGAACTGGAAAATGAGCCCAATAGGTCTAGGCACTTCTCCACTCGAGGCCTCACCAACATACTCTCTGTCCTCCTCCTCAAACGCATCATCATGCTGCGAAACCACAGCCATTGCACTTGAAAGCATAGGAACATTTGGCCCTTTCTTTTCTGCAGTGACCCACAAAGCCTCAACAACCTCTGAGCCTACCTCTGCAACTGCAATACCACCCATAGCTTCTGAAGCATCTGTGGCATATAGCTGGCTATCAAAAGGCAGAGAGATGTTTGAAGCGATAACAGGCGCAAGGACTGAAAGCACCTGCAGCTCAGATGCCGCACTCCTTTGACAGTCTCCACAGTCTGGGGCTCGCTGTGTTAAGTTCCTTGGCCGGGATAACTCTGAACACCTCATTTGCAACCGCCATAAGAGGCTTGCGAAAGTTCAGCACTGAAATCCAAGAGCCGACCAACATGGAGTGCAAAGCATCAGTGGTGTATGGGAGCTCTGCTGAGAGGAGGCTACAAAGTCCAAGTCCAAGCCTCTTCTCAAAAGGAGCTGCAACAACGACAGTGCCTCGCTTGACTGTCGATTCATCTGAGATCACTTCGGCCCCAATGACCTTGAAGCGTGTTTGCCCATAGACATCTTTGTCATCTGAGCCTAAAATGCCTTCAGCCGCATAAACCTCCTTTGCTTTTCTAAACCTCTGGCAAGCCTGGAAATTCTCAACGTCATTGTCATTGACCTCCTCTCTGGACACGCAGAAAAAATCATCAATAACCAGGCCCGTAACTGCACAATCATTGGAGACGGGGCAGTCAGCTAGAAATTGAGAACCAGGCTTCAGAAGTCCATGCTCCGCCAGCAGGTTTGAGTGGCTCTGTGTTGCAAACTCGACACCTAGATGATCTCCTTGAAACAGAGCTCCAAAACATGCCACCACGGTGGTTTGAGAGCCAGCCAAGATAGGGCGCTGACCCCCATGCAGGAAATCACCCTCCAACTCTCTGTCTGCTCTCTTCCTCCTGCCAAACTTCTCAACCATTGCAGTGTAGGCCCGTAACTTGCAGACTGATTCCGCTGGGAGAAAAGGGAAAATGGCATTAGTGGACGCCCTTGCATCTGTAACCAAGAACAGATGGTAGAAATCTCTCCTGTCTGCGACGCACCCAACAATTTTTTCAACATACCTTTTGGGCCGCAACTGCAAAAGTTCTCTGCCAGAAGGCAAGCTCTTGGATGGGCCAGGAAGACGGCCCTCTTGATAGTTCTGAGACCTTCGGTCACCAATCTGCCTGTCCGTGGTGATGTTCTTGAAGTTGTTGAAAACCTTGGTGCAGCCCAAAACGCTGCCAGGGCCCATCTCATAGGGAAAAAGCCGCAAAAGACCTTTCTTGTCCCAGACCTCGCACAAGTCAACAGCCAGCTCCTGAGTCATAGAAGAGAAATCAGGCCGAACGCTTCTCGGAGGCTCAATGTCAAACATGCTGATGCGGGGCTCACAAAAGGGCAAATACAAAAGGTCAGACAAATAGTCCCGACAATCCCACTTCCCTTCTCCTGTCAGCTTCAGCCGAGAAGGGTCAAGGTCCCTGTAAGGCCTCAGCTCTTCAGCATCATTCACCAAAGGCACCGTCTCAGCCACATCAGCTGTACCATAAGCAAACTGTGAAGAAAGCCCAAGACTTTGCAAAGCCTCCTGTAGTTCGCCAAGTCTTGCATCTAATTGAAAAGATTTGCGACCACATCCAGCGGCATAGAAAACACCGGAAGGACCACCTGCTTTGACAAGCGCCTCAAGCCTCTTGTAGACACCAACATGAAGAGGCCCAGGGCGCCTCCGAAGACCATCCAGCGAAGCAAAAGGGGCTTCGAGGTACATATAGTTGAGGGCCGCAATGCACAAATGTACAACCCTCCGAACCGCCACCCGTCGCCGTCTGCCAACTCCAATCTTCGGGCGACTCAACCAGGCATCATCTCGAGGCATGGGAATCGGGAACAAAGCAGAAGAAATGCCAAAATGGCTAAATCTGCAGCTACGGATACACTGGGACACATAGAAGCCAAACGGTGTCTTCGACTTCAGCAGGCTCTTCACAACTGCTTGCGCCCATGCATGCAACGATCCAGGATGAAGCTCATTGGCTGCTCATACTCGCACGCACCACCTCGGAAACATCTCACTCCTCTTCCTGCTCTGAAGCCTGGGCCGCCTTGGCCTTTGCAAATTTCCCCCTCCTCTTCGGGCTGGGGGCCTGAGGCGCTGCCACCAATGGCGCTGGGCTCTTCCTCTGCTGCTCTGCACGTTTTGTTTGTATAAAATCCAGTTCTTTGAGATAAGCCAGACTTATAGTGGCCCATCTTTGAGGGCACAAAGGGGCAAAGGCCTTGTTCCTCCCTGTCTGGATAGCCTGGTTCCCTCGGTAGGAAAACATGGTCGAGGGAGGGTCCTCCAGCAACATGAGTATGAATCCCAGGTCCCACTTGGTGTCCTGAGAGTACTGCTCCATGCCCACCACCAGCAATGCAAGATGCTCTCTGAGGCCTTGAAGATCCCCCTTCAGTGCACAATCCACAATGAAGGCTACCGCATAGGCTGCAACCCCCATGTCTTTTGTGTTTGCGAAACTTCCAAAACGCTCCAGGTAGTGCACCATGGAAAGGTCGGTGCTTGCAAGTCCTTCGAGCGTCTGTGGGACTGGTGAAGCAGGTCTCATCCTCTTGTACATATTCTGCATCACTGTGAGGAAGAAGTTCCCCGAACGCAGAGCTAACTCCTTCTGAAGTTTCTCCCTGCCCTGGGCTCCCCTCGATGAGGTAGAAGCCGCACTGACGTGCCCCTCGAACAGAGGATCTCCTGACTGCATCTGAAGAACCAACGCCGTAAGTGCCCTGCTCTGTTCCAGCACTGCTCGGGTCAGCTGGCTGCCTTCTGCAATTTCTTCCCCGTCGAGGCCTTCTTCTGCCTGCTCCCTGAGGTTCAGGTGAGAGTCCATTGCAGGCTGGGAAACCTTTGGAGGCGGCGGCAAGAGGGAGAGGCCCTTGGTCTTTGGCGGAGCTCCCATTATAGAGGCAAACTGTCCTGTGGTCATGCTGACCGGCTGCTGGCCCGGTCGAGGAGGAGGCGTTGTTGCATAGCCCCTCACCTCTGCTTGTAGGGCTCTTTGCTCTTCCTGCATAGATGCCAACTGAGCTGCCATTGACGGCAGCAGAGAAGCCATGGTGGTGATATGGTCCGCCACCTGTTTTGCGGGAGTAGCGCGCTTTGCCTTCTCCTTTTGTTTTGCCGCCTTCTTTGGTGGAGGAACCTCCTCCTCTTCTGCCGCAGAGTAAAACGTTGCCCTCTGAGCACCAGAAGCCTGAAGCCATCCAAGAGCCCCTTGTAGGAGAGCTGGGAGATCTGGCGTAATGGTAGGGTCCTGTGAGAACCAAACCAACTGCTCCTCTGTCACTCCTGACTCTGCCCATGGAAGAAGGCCAGGAAGCACAAGATCTGATAGATCTACCAACTGAACATCCACATCCACGCCGGCCTCTAACGTACCCTCTGCTCCAGTTCTGACCCCGGGCACAGTGATCACAGCGTGGGGACCAATGAGCACGCTTCCATCGGTTTGCGAAGCCTCTTGAAGCTCTGGAGGGGAGATGAAACCCAGCGGCACTGCCAGGAGAAGACCTTCCTGTCGAACCATCACCACATGAACAAAAGCAATGTAATTTCCTTCGACTCCAGTGGGCGGCCAGAAAAGGACATAGGCCTCTTCGTGCCCATCTTGCAGCGAGGCTATGCCTGGCTGCTCCATTGATAGACTTCAGAGGGGTAAGGGACCCCTGCAACAAGGCAATAGACCCTTGCTTCGGCTTGCGATGCAAAGCCGTGGGAAACTGAATCGTTGTTGAAGTCCTTGAGGATGGAGCGATAGTCACTGGCTTTCTGAACCCGCAGGGGACAGTGGAAACCTGGGGCACGAAGCACGATGTAGCACGTGTTTGCCAGGTCGCAGGGTGAAGATGGTCTTGGTTTCTTGATTCTGCCAGCCAAAACAAATCTTGCCCAATATCCGCTCTCCCAAGCTCTGTTAGCTCTGTCTCTCCAGGAAACCTGTCCTCCAGTAAGAAGAGAGCACAAACGCTCAGCCTCAACAGAAATAGTGGGAATCTCCTGAGCCAGGGCGTTGTAGGCGCCGTTTTGAGACTGCCTGGAAGCCCCTGAAGCGGCAGAGGCTTCAGAAGGAACTTGACTCACTTGTTGCCAATCTGACTCCGAACGACCCCTTGAGATTCTAAGGAGCTCAAGGTTTCTAGTCAAATCCTCCACCTGGCTACTAAGACGAAGAAGACCCTCCTCCAGAACAGAAACTCTGACCTGAAGAGATTCAAGGGGTTGACTCATACAAGGTAGCCTCTCAGGCGAGAGAGAGCGGCAGCTCGAGCAGGAGAGGCAGCAGTATCAAATCCAGACCAGAAAAACCGGAAGACCTGATAGGCAACAAAACAACCAAGGCAAAACCCAATGGAAAGTCCAGAGAGAAATGACAGGGCTAAGGATGCAAAGCTCGAAGGAGAGCAGTGGTGGGGGCAAGCCAGTCCAAACCAGTTCGAACCAACGGCAAGTTGCAGAAACTCAACCAAGTCCAAAACCCGGGGCAGCACAGCAACCATTGATCTTGAGAGGAAAAAAGTTCATGAATCGTCCTTGCAAGAACAGTATAATCCCCATATATAATCATCTATCAACATGGTCACACTGCTCACTTCCAGTCTAGAACGGACAGATCCTGGCAGAAGGAAACTTGAATGAACGAATTATCCTGAAGTTGAATTTGGAGAACAGGAGAGACTGGCACGCAATAAATTGTCCCATTCACGGGACATATGGCTGAATGTGTAAGAATGTGTCTTGGCACTGTTCTCAGTTCTCAGCAGCATCAGAGATTGTGTACAAGATGCGCAAGCATATGCTGCCTGCTGCTTTCATACTTCTATTTAAATGTGTATTGCAAAGATTGACATCTGTGTGGCTGGGTAAGTCCTGAACTTCAAGAGCTCAAATGTACGTCAGCATGTCAGCAAGTTGAAATGCCGAGTTTAAACGTCTGAAAAATGCAGAATGCACATCCAATGACATCCAATGACATCCATATTATCTACAGCCAGAGTTCCCCTATGTTCCCTTGGATTCCATTCACGCACTTGGACCGTGCCGCCGACGTTGAACCAAAAGACATGTTCGATGGAAGTCCAGGTCCGCTCTGATTCGCACCATTGGCCAGTCACCTGCAGCAGCTCACATTTCTAATTCAAAACCATAGGATTGAGAAACATAGGACGCATGGCAAAATGACTATAGTTTACGGCAATCTGGAAAATCGATGAAAATAAGTAATGACCCCTTGAGGTACCGTATCATTCATCTAAGTATCATTCACAACCGCTTGGTGCTGTCGTTCATTCCGCATCCTTGGTGTCCTGAACATAAACCATCATGCCAAGTAGATGCCCAGGGTACATTCCGACGTGTCTTGTTTGTTCAAACTCCCTTTCCAGGGTTGGGACTAGAAACGATTCCATTTGGACAACTAACATCCAACAAAATGATCGACTAGTCATGTCTGTTGATTTACCTATGAACTTACGAATAGACCAATAGACCGACCGTTTTTGTTTTTGTCAAATTTCAATGTCCTGATTTGGCTCTGGATTCTGAAAAATCCATGGAAAATCATATGAAATCATCAGTTTCATCCATCCTTTGGAGAGATGAACATCCACAAATCCACCATGGGAAATCATCAGTTTCATCCATTGGATGATCCACAAATCCACCAAAATCGCCTCGGCGTCATTCCGCAGCCGCAGCTCGGACTCCGCCACGGAGATCAGCAAGGCCGCGGCAAAAAGCTGATAGCCCTGAGCCTATCGACGACGTGACGAGCTGGGTATCTGATGTATCTGGGACGAAAAATATAGCCATCTGATCCCATCTGGGTATCATGCCCATGATATATCTGGGTATCTGGGTATCTGTTGATCTGTGATCTGGTCGAGATCTGTTGAAGTTACTGAAAATTAGAATTCTGATATCTGTTGATTCAAGTGCTAGTTTGTTGTGTATAATCCATGTAAAACAAAACCAGAGTGACACTTAAAGATGACCTAACAAATGATCTGGTTATTGTTGTGCTATTATGTAACCATTGGACAAATCCAGGTAAATTAAAACTTATATATATATATACATATACCATCATTTGATATATCATTGACCTAGAACCGATGTAAAGATAAAAGTGGGGAGTCAAACCAGCCTCCTTTAAGAAGAACCAACGAATGGGAAAAAAAAAAACGTCTCTGGAAGTTCTGCCATTAGTTGGTGCGGGATGGTTCTCCCAAAGTTGGCATGGGGTTGATCCAACATCGAGCGTGGTCTTGCAGCGTGATTCGTGGTGAGAATTGGAACATAAAGGCATCATAAAGGTGAGCCAAAGAAGCGCAAACTGAACAACAAAGCTCCTTGATGAGCTCAAGGTCATCCTCTTTGAGGTAGCTATCTCGGTAGACAACCTGTCCCGCACTGTTTGGCAGCATAGTTTAAATCTCAGTTCATCAGTTCATCAATGCTGGGACCAAGGGTTTAATTAGTTTCATTGCAAGGTTTCTGGATACTTCCGGCTGAAGCTAGCTGAAGGCCAGTTTTGTTCAGACTTTCCGTCACATCACATGCAGAGTATATACAGTAGGTACATGTAGGGACATACAAGCAAGAGGCCTTCCTTTTCAAATGTCATGGATTCAGCAAGCGATGGAAACCTTTCTAGCTTAGACACCATTTTACATACGCATGCATGAGGTAATTGATGGAAGGAAGGAAGGATGGGTGGATGGATGGAAGGAAGGACGAATGGATATGCGTATGTTTTTTCTCAATGACGTATGTGATATGTGAATGTACATACATACATATATATATATATAAAAGAAATCAAGTTTGAAAGCACCAGAAACATCATGTGCGCAAGGACAGATCCATTCAGAAGATTGACAGGGCCATGTTTAAGCACGTGCAGTTGAAAGCTTGACATGTATCAAAAATACTGAAGCCGTGTGGATCACATGACGACCAGCCGAGTGTTTGGTGGAACCCCATCTCTGCGAGTAGTGTAGCTGTTCCACTAGCCCTAGCGGCCCTAGCCACTGTTCCAACTCAACTTTGGCATGTTTCATCTGGATCAACTCCTCTTTTCCCAGATCAGCATTTTCAGCGAGACTGTAAGGTTTTCTTTGGTTTTCGCCTGAACACCCATCTGCCACTGTTAGCATCTCCAAGGTGCATTTTTTCCTGTCTTCAGCAGCTCATGAAGGTATTGCACCTGGAAGACAATCATAATGGCCGCTGTGTCACTGCAGTATTTTCAAGGGGAAATGGGGTTTTAAAATGCAGGTACCCCAAAATGGATGCAGCTACCCAGTACGCCAGTTTATTTTTCGTGTTTTTCTTGGATCTTTTGAAGACTTTCTGACACAGCGCGACCTGGTACGAGTGAGACATGAACAGCACTTGAAAAGCGAGGATGGGACCTAGCAGAGGACCTCCCACGGAACCTTGAGACCTTCGTTCAGCGGGTTGCTGGTGTAGATATCATCAGCATCCAGGTAGCCATTTCCGTGGTCATCCAGGATGTACCTGGTGAGCAAAAGTTCCTGTTTTTCATGTTTCTTTCTAGTCCTGTTTGGATTCCTCTAGTCCTGAGCAAATGCCATCCAAATGCCATCCAAATGCCAGAAGTTATCATACCGTTGGGCTAATAACATGACTTCCAGTTGATTCATCTAATGACTTTGTGTGACTTCTGGCCACCACGCCAATTCACAGCCCAGGGCACTTCCGCCATGCCTGGTGGCAGCCTGCCGGGGCTACTGGAATCCAACGGAATTCCCCCAAGATTCCTCTCATGAAGGCAATGGAAATACCATGGACAACATATGACAACATGTTCCTACATTTTCTACCAGGTCAAGTGCTACCAAGTGCTTCACCGCACCTCGGATCTGGTGGCTATCTAGCTGGGCAAAGGTGGAGAGGTCCAAGTGAAAGCTCTGGGCAAGCAAAGACATCATCTTTGATCTGCCTGCACAAGCTGCTTCGTTGGTTCATCGATTTCATCTCTCTTCCTCAAACACTTCAACTTGGAGTTAAAATTAGTTAAAAGTGAAGTTACAGTAGTACAGAACTCCTTGCGGCCAACACTGATTTTTGCCATACTTGCCTATGAATTATAGCCCTAAAAACTGGATATGACGGCAGCACCGGCTTCGCAAAGCCAGTCGCACCTGCTCCTCTGGGCCCTACGATGCAAAGGATCGTCTTTTGCACCGTCTCCGTTGGCACGTCCATCCGCAGCACCTGGGCTCGGGCTGACAGCCTGGAGGTTTGTTATGTTAGGGTTTCGGGTTGTCACTGAACATGGTGTCTGCAAAAAATCTGGACAATATGACAGCCTGGAGCGAAGTTGAAAAACCAAATCTACCCCTTGAACCACTGCCAGTCTGCGAACCTTATGGATGGTTTGCATCTCATCTGCACCCAGGTCTCTCTTTAACTCCTGCCACAAAATGTCACCAGTGGCTGTTCCGTGGCTGTTCCGGACTAGGTCCGCAACAGCCGAAATGTCCAAATGCCCACATTGTCTTGGCTATCAAGACCACGCAACGGCAACAGCTTTTCCCGCAACAGTTCAATCTACTGCATGAAACACAACAATGTTTGATGTCACGGATTTTGGTCTTTTTCCAGTGGGGTGTTTCACTGCTAGAACTGTGGTCATAGATTGCCTCTTCCATGAACTGAAATGAGAGGCTGTCACAAGCGCTTTTTCGATAGTCACGAGAAGAACTGGAACAATCGGGACCTCTGCAATCCAGCGCGGAGTTGTAGAAAGCCATCTGCGGCCTGGCTCGGCTGTTCCTGGGACCAGTGCGCAATGTCTTGAGTTTCCCAAATCAAACACGGTCAATCTCTGTGAGAAACTGCAGAGAGTATCCCATGCCTGTCAAACACAGTATGTCAGTGCTCTGATACCTATCTATCATTCTCTATCTCTCTACCTGTCTAGCTATCAGTCCATCTATCTTCCTATTCTAGCCTCCATTCTATTCTTTGCAGATTCGGCACAGATTCTATATATTAGTTTCTTCTCAAATCAATCTTCTCTTATTTATATGTTTAATCCATCATTCTTGGTCTCATATTGCCTCTTCTCTTTTTTTCTCTTCTTCTCTCCTCTCCTCTTCTCTTCACTTCTCTTCTCTTCTCTTCCCTTAAATTATCTTCCCTTAATTTTTCTTCTCTTCCCTTAAATTCTCTTCTCATCTCTTCTCTTACAGTAAATTCTATTCTCTTCTCTTCTCTTCTCCTCTCCTCTCCTCTCCTCTCCTCTCCTCTCTTCTCCTCTTCTCTTCTTCTCTCCTCTCCTCTCCTCTCCTCCTCTCGTCTCCTCTCGTCTCCTCTCGTCTCCTCTCGTCTCCTCTCGTCTCCTCTCGTCTCCTCTCGTCTCCTCTCGTCTCCTCTCGTCTCCTCTCGTCTCCTCTCGTCTCCTCTCGTCTCCTCTTCTCCTCGTC
>Ga0126342_10008503_pt1 | contig 18406 bp, 10 predicted proteins | sample Cyp1metagenome_FD_92528 | JGI IMG/M metagenome (GOLD analysis project Ga0126342, IMG submission 92528) | Coral microbial communities from Lord Howe Island, Old Settlement Bay, Australia - Cyphastrea 1 metagenome | ecosystem: Host-associated > Invertebrates > Cnidaria > Coral ...
AAACAGGTTGTTTTCAAGGACGTGTGTCGGGAACCTATAGATGGCGCAAAACACCCCATCCCTCAAGTGGTCTATAGATGGCGCATTGCAAAAATCTGCGCCATCCATTTTCAGATCGGAGTATAGCTATTGAACATGACCCATAGAAATAGATAATCACAATGAAAATTGACCTGCTACAAATGGTGATTTTCCAGCGCTACCTATGTGCGTCCCTGGCATCTGCGGTCAGCCTGGTAGATGGCATAGTTGCTGATGGTGACCGTCATGCGGTGTAAAAACTCATCTAACACCTGGCGGTGGTGAAGGAAATGCACCACGTTTTCGCGAAGGAACTGGTTGCAATTTGAAGTACCTTCTGGTAAACATACAAAAAACCATGGAAAATCACAATCTTTAATAGGTAAATCAACTATGTCTATGGCAATGTTCAAGAGCAAATTGTTAAATTACCAGAGGGTAAACCTGAAGTAGGATACTTGAGGGTGACTCCAAAAATGGACATCATTTGAGGTGGGATCGCTCTGTGGTCATTTCAATCTGAAGACGTGAGTTCCGTTTGGGCACCATAGAGGTGAGAAAATGAGAAGTGGTTTATTGATGGATATCAATGGATATTATATAATGGTTATTAATGGATGATGATGATTACCAATGAATATGCATCACTGATGAATTGGACAAGCATTTGCGACACCGAGAATCAAATTTGCCATGACCAGCTGTCCCATCGTGGCGCCTCGGGCTTGCCATACATCCACTTCTTAAAGATCGCAGCCTCCTTGGTACTTCCAGCCTGCAGAGGCATCCCCAGCCTGAAAAGCCCGTCCCATCCCAATGATAGTCATAGTAAAGACCAGTAATTATTCCCATCATAGAATAAGTTCATTTCAATAAGTATGCAGTTATAGTTATAACAACAAAATAATGATGATAATAGTAATAATAACAATAAACATCATAATAATAATCATCATCCATTAATAACCATTAAATACCATTAATATCCGTTAATAAACCACTACCATCATCCTCATCATCCCCATCCAGTTGATCAAAACAATCGCCAGTGTGCGGCGCACCTCCACCGCGTAGGCTGCCAGCGTCCAGGGGGCACCCACGAAGCCTGGGGTCTGACGAAGCGAGCCGTTACTTCCATGCACAGTTGCGTTAACTATATAGTAACTATGATAGCTGGTTAACTAGTTTTCATGGAGTTATAGCTGGATGATTATACAGGTAATAATTAACTATATATAACATTATATAACTATAAACATGCACAATAACACAGTTTGTACTATTATGTTCTATAGTTGACATGTATAATTGGTTGCTTCTGTAATGAACTTATATAAAGATGTATTGGTTTCTTAGTTGTGTGTCTTATGAAAATTCCATGGTTTGCTAACGTCTTCAAATACTCAGACTCAGTGGGTTTGATACCCTCTGGTAAACTAACATAGCTATGGAAAATCACCATTTTTAATGGGAAAATCCACTATTAATGGCCATGTTCAATAGCTATGTTAAATTACCAGAGGGTAGCTACATCTTATTGAATTCATTGATCAAATCCCAGATGATCCCTCTGTCAGATCATCCCAGCTGGTGACTGTCAGATGGCGCCAGTGGAAGCGAAAAACATTCCATGACAAAGCTGATCTTCCAAGACAAAGAGGGCGTTACGAATGGACATCATGTTAAGGAAAATGCTGGAGATACGCTTGCTTGCGTAGCAACAAAAGGGATTATCCTCTGAATATCAATGCATCAACAATAACAATTTAATTAGATCTCCACCATTCGCTTTTCATGGACCCACCTTTATGAAATTGCAAAACTATGGAGCTATAATTCGCAACAAAGCCCAACACAAAGAAAGATGTCTGCTGGGTTTTTTGTGCATTCATCGCCTTTGTTAACTCTTTCTCTGAAACTCCGCTTCCGCTTGAGGATGCTGAACGTTCGACGTCTTTCTGACTTTCTGATGAATAGCCCCCACCCCAAAGACTGTCATAGCGCTCCAAGGTCGATGCACCGACATAAAATTACTCCCAGTAAAGACGGCACAGAGCCCTCGTAAAAAGTGACATTTTGGACAATCCTGGCACCCTGAAAACCATCAATGACCACTTGGTACACTTCTTGACCTCACCAAGATGGAAGGGTTCTGGACAGACTTCACCTTTTTTGGGGACTGGTCATCAACCAATCACTGGAGGAAAACCGGCACGGACCGTCCGTCACGTCCGGAATCCACTGTGGCAAATGGCATTGACCAAATGAAGTAGATGTACCATTCATCGAGCTTACAATATGCGATAGCACCCCACTAGTCTAGTGATACCAATAGTATAGTAATATCGTAGTTGATCACTTCTTCACTTCTTGTCCCAGCCATCACCCAACAGGGGATTGTTGGGATCTTTGCTCTCCATGCTCTCCATCCCTGTTTAACATCCAATAGTTCTAGCATGTTAGAGTATGTTAGTTGTTATCCAATAGTAACTATTATAGTAATATCCCAGTTATCCATAACCTTCAATAACAAACTACTATAGTAATATCATCCCAATAACATCCAGTTAAAGTTAGTTATACTGGTTGGTGGTGCAATAACCATCTTGAAAAATGATGGACTTCGTCAATGGGGTTGGGAAGACATCCCATATATGAAATAGAAAATAAAACATGTTTGAAACCACCATCCAGTATGGTATGTTAGCGTACAGTATAACTGGGCATTGCTAACCCAAACATCATAGTTATACAGTTAATTATACAGGACCCCCAAAAAAAACATTGTAAAAACCAGCCAGTTTCCGGTTAAGATTTCCCCCTTACTTCAATCCATACTTTGGGACCACGACCCACCCGCCAGGGGTCCCCGGCCCAACAAACTGCACTTGCCCTCCGTCTCAGAGCGTAGGGTCTCACGAAGATGTGCGGCTGGATCTGGGGGGTATCCCAATAGCCTGGATGGTTTGTTTCACGGAAAACCCATAAAAAAATCCCTATCTATAAATGGATGAGGAACAAGTATATATATATAATATACATATATATGTATATATGGTTGGTGGTTGACCTACCCCTCTGAAAAATATGAGATCCCTATCTGGTTGGTGGTATACCTAACCCACTGAAGAGTAGTTTAGTAATGAGGATCCTTATCCCCAGAAGTACTGAAGTAGCCATCCAGTGCTGGTTGGTGGTATACCTACCCCTCTGAAAAATGATGGACTTCGTCAGTTGGGATGATGAAATTCCCAACTGAATGAACAAATAAAATTCATGTTCCAAACCACCAACCAGGCAATTTCCCCATTGTTCACTCCCACCTTCAAGGTCTTGTGCAAGAAATCATGGCTCTCGTGAAAGTCCTTGCTGCTCTCAACAGCCCTGACAGGCCGGGATGTGAGATGGGAATCATGGAGGACAATGGTCACGTTTTTTTTTCTGTGCCATGGTCAAGTTACATGTGGGCTATGGTCATCCCGGAATTTGCACATCTGGCAAAAACACACACCATTCCCTATAGGTATAACTTACGGTATAACCCATGTTTCGACCGTTTCCGAAGATGATGATAGACCATTGGAGCGCCTGATGCTGTCGGGACCCTCTTGCAGCCTGTCCTGCCGAACCGCGCCATGAGCCATTTGGAATGTCCAATCTACACCATTGTGGTTGAATGAAGTTATCATACAAAGTGGGGCCCCCGTTCGATAGCGAAGTTGGTGCACATAACTCCAATAACTATGGTTTATGGTACTTATAACTATAGTTAATGGGGTTTATAAACCATCTTATAACTGGGGGGCCCCACCTTGTATCAACTGTCCCTAGAGACCCATAGTTCCAAGACTAGTCATAAATTGATGTAAATTCTCATCATTGAAACACTACCGTACTACCATAAACATCAGAAACCCTAGTGTCAATGGATTGGTTTAAGGGAAAATCTTAACTGGAAACCATAAATTGTCCCATGAAATAGGGGGCTTTCCTGTAATTTTTCCCCTTATACCAATCCATTGATTAGTAACCCACTTTGTGAACCCAAGTTAATGGATTTGACAAGTTAGTGGGTAGATGACATACTCATTCACGGGTCGTTTCGAGTATGGCATTTCCAAGATAACTTGCAAGCACCCAACCTCAAAATTGCAACCTCTGGATGCTGAAGTAACCCCCTGGATCTTTCCTCTGCCACATATGCCCTTAGGACAATTTCTCGTGGAAACTGAGAAAGTACACTGAATCCAAAAAAAATGATATTTGTAACCTCAGTGTTATTTAAGATTAATCTGAATAAAATATAATCATAGATTAAGCAAAAACAGTGACCACAAGCCCAGCTATGATAGCTACCCTTGAGCCCATCACAAGCATCGCCTAGGGATTCAAGGGAAAAAACCCTAGAACTAAACAGCAAAGATCCTAAAATTTGGGGGCTGAAACTTGTATATAGCATTATATAGCTGTAGATTTCATGAGTAATCATCAAATTTCATCAATTTTTTGCTTATTCATCTATTTACATATTGAAGTTGCAGTGTTTGGGGCCCGTGCCGCTCCTTCAACGTTCGCGCGAGGTCACCTAAAACAATGGGACCTCGACCTCGAATGACGTCGAACTCGATGCCCATGGCAGGCAAAGGCGTCAAAATGTCCGAGAAGACCTCGGTTGAACGGGGGAAAGGTTGGAAAAAATGACAAACAACATCTTATAGAAGTCAATGTTCGCACATATATCTTAAAAATCCAACCAAAATGTTTTTTCAGTGTTGTGTATAGATTCTTGGCACCTCTGTCCCCAATGTATTGATTAATTGATTTCAGGCACTTCATGGCACACTGCCATGCCATCCCACGGCGCCGAGCAGCAATCACACCGTCCATTCCGTACCTCAGATCTGCCATCTGCGCGGGTGGTGCCATGGGGCATGGGTTGGTGGGTTGACCCCACATCCTGTAATGATGCTTGGAGCAACCAGTTCAACAAGTATCAGGATACGAATGTACACTGAAACCAACAAACATATATAATCAACATAAAAAAAAAAAACAAACTATCACTATCGTCAGGAGCCCCTTTTTTTCTCTGAGATACGGCCAAACTCTGAATCGAGTTACGAGTGGGGACATGAAAATTCTGCCAATCACAGGCGCTCAAGTGTTGATGGATGTTTATCAGCCGGTAGAGTTTTAGATACTTAAACAGCCATGAAAGTATATAGAATCTTAGAAGTTACGGAGTATAGATACATAATATATATTAATATATTACAATCTATGGAACATATGTCATAATCATTCATAATCTACCCTCTGGTAAACTAACATAACCATGGAAAATCACCATGTTTAATGGGTAAATCCACTATAAATGGACCATTTTCAATAGCTATTTGTATGTTTACCAGAGGGTAAACCTCAATTTTCCTATGGTTGTCCTATGGTTTTCCCATTAAAACCTCCATTTTCCTAGGGGATGTTTACCAGAGGGTACACAGTTCTAACTTCTACTGCAGCCCAATATTTTTGGCCGTGATGGCATATCACGGCTGGCTACTGGTGTCCAAATCCGTGGTACTGTACACTCCTTCAAGTTAGACTAGTCCTCATTCCTTTATGCCTCATATACATATACATATATATATATTGTATATATGTATATATATAGTGTGTATATATATAGTGTATATACATATATATATATATATATATATATATATATAGTGTGTGTGTTATATATACAATATATATATATATAGAGTGTATATATATAATATACATATAATACATATGTGTACATGTATAGAACTATGATCATATATATATGTATAAAGTGGGTTTATCCCATTATATTGCAACTAAACATGCAGAACACGTGTACCAAACTTTAGCGGCAAATTGAACCTTTATAATCCACACTTCTATTTGTGTGGTTCTGTTCGGGGTTGTCTAATGTTTTCTATACATCCACATTGGTTATTTCATGTTCTTTCTATGTATCTCCCCATCAAATTGTCCCCCACTATGATTCCCCAGGGATCCAAACTCTTCCTGGGAAGGGTACAACTCCTCTAAATCATACCGCAGTTGTACTGCCTAAGAAGGCAAGGCTCTATCCATTGGATACAAATAACCCCAACACAATCCCATTTTATCCCATTATATCCACATTGTGGTTGGTTTAAAACCCACATAGTTGTATTATATCCCCATTTTCGTTGCGAAATATTACTAAATTACCCTTCACCAGTAGGTATTTTTTCCCATCCTTCACCATATTACCATTTTTGGAATCAACTTTATCCACTTGTAATCCTAAAAAATTTCGATGTTTAAAACCCAAGACTATAGCTATATATCCCACATTTATAGCTATAATTGTCCTAATAAACCTCCATTTAAAAATTTAGTTGACTTTGGGTATTAACTACTTGGCTTAACATGTCGATTTTTCCCATTCAAACAAACCCAACGTTGCTTAAAGCCTCAACGAGCTGCTGACGCCAGCATTGTAACGACAGCTCCTTTGCCATGCTGGGCGTCTCGGAACGTTGCCTCTGCGGGGCGGCGTTCGAGTGTGTCGGCTTTAAGAAGAACAGTCACCGATACAATGGGAATATAATATATATATATAATATATTATATATATATTATATTATATATACATATATATATATTATATTATATATATATACATATATATATTAGGAGGGTATGGAAAGTCTTCCCATTGAAGTAGTATTGGATTGTTTCATAGCTATTTTCTACTTATCATGGAAATAGTTCACAATAGCTATGCTTTCTATCCCAGTTGTGAGAAGTTGTGGACATAAGTTTTTCAGCTCAGTCAACAACTCGTCACGTTTAACCACGCTCAGTGGAATGAAGAACCCCCAGTTGGAGTCACGGTCCCCAAAAGTCACCAGAAATGGATTGTATAAATCATCCCCAACTGCGAGGCTATCATTGGGTTTGCCACATGATTGACAACAACAATGTTGTCCAATGTTGTCCATATTTCATGTATATATATATATGTAAACAAGTCTGCACGTTAATGTGCACTGCATCACGACGTACCTGATATACCCTGACATTTAAGGTAATCTTTCTTGTTTCTAACCCCACTTTGGTTGTTGCTGCATGGAACGCTGTCCGAAATACGCGACGAGCCCACCAATGAACATGTTGGATGGAGAAAGGATTGAAACATCTTAAAACCACCCATCAGACTACAAAATACTCAAAGTACCCTAGGGTAAACATACAGAAATGTGTGGAAAACCCATGTATTCTTCCGGGAAAATGACTTTTATGGTTGGTAAACTCCACATCTTTCTGTGTGTTTACTTGTGAGGGTATGAAGGTGAGGCCCCCTTCTACGATAGCTAAGTTGACGCTTAAGTAGTTTGATTAACGTTTGGGTTTATGGGAGATATAACTTCAATACATACCCTCTGGTAAACTAACATAGCTATGGAAAATCACCATTATTAGTGGGAAAATCAACTATAAATGACCATGTTCAATAGCTATGTTCAATTACCAGCGGGTAAATTGATAAAGCCACAAACAGAACTGAGGGGGCCTCACCTTGTACCAATCAGATTGTCTCCACATCCACCCAGCCCTTGGCCTAAAAGGGTAGCGTTCCTGAGGCGCATCTGGACCACTACTGCGCTACAGGGGCAACACCAGGTTGTGGTGTGATCAAGACTCTGCCACAAGACTCACCAGAGCATCAAAACTCTACATATATATATATATATATTATATATAGATTATATATATATATATATTATATATATAGATTATATATATATTATGTATAGATTATATATATATAGAGATTATATATATATATATATTATATACATATATATTATATATAGATTATATATATATAGAATGTTTTTGGCCAGAAAAGCGTCCGCAAAATTCCCCTCTGAAGCTCCTTATACCCCAGGCCTGGGCAACAAAAGACGATGGTGAGAATTTGAGTCCAACAGACCCACAATGGCCCTTAAGAGTCCTTAAGAATCCTCAAGAGTTATAAATGCGATTATAATTCCTGGAAACTTAGGTTTAAATGTGATTTTTTAGTCAGCTCAAAGTGTTCAGGGCAACGTTGCCCTGTGGATGGAAGAAATCCTCCACCAGTTGATAGGTGGTTTATCCCATTAGGTAAAGGGGTTTAGCCATCCAAGGTGGTGCAGGATTTCTTCCATCCACAGTATATCATGTTTTTTGATGTCCTCTGAAGTGTTGGTCAAATAGCACAGATTTTGATGGTTGGTCATCATGTTGGCCATTCTTCGATGAAAACAAATTGGGGTAGCCCTAATTCTGGACAAATCTAATGACAATATTGCTGGTTGAATATCATAGTGCTCCATGATATCTCGATTATGTATCCATTATATATATATATAGATATATGTATCCAGTGTGTATATATATATATATGTACCCATTCACTCATTGAATATATGTCAAAAAGCAACGGGAGCATATTATAACAGGAAATGTAGCAGTATTGTTTAGATTATACCCAGTCAAAATCTTCATTGCTTACCCAGTATATACATAGTAACATAGTGCAACATATCCAGTTCCATGTGGAGCTCCACAGCCTATGGCAAGCCAAGCATCGGAGTAAGCTCTGAATTCTCTCCTTGGAATGTCCGAGGTCACGTCAGGTCGTCTCAGTGTCGTCCATAACCATAATATGAATCACCGGTGTAAGCAAGGATATCTTACACATATGCAAACACCTATACCTAATTGGATTTCAACATCTTATAACATGCTACAACATGTGACAAGATGGCTCAATGGTTCTGAATACCTGACTCACAGGCAAAAACGTAATCCAATTATATAGGACATGTTCCCATTCTGAATAGGGAGAATCATATCCCTGTCTATACTGTCTGGTTGATTAAGTGATTCCTATCATAACCTAATAATATCTAAATAATATACATCTATACTAGTTGATTAAGTGATTCCCCTAGTTGATTAAGGGATTCTATATCATATATCTGGGTAAATTATAATATTTCACTAACCCTGAACCTTGCGGCCATTTTGGGATGATTCCCCTTACTAACCATGATTCTAGTGAGGTCGCAGTGAGGTCGTTATAATTTCCAGCAGGTACAACTCATCTGCAGAGGCTCCAGAGCAATGGCACAAATCCGACTCAGGGTGGCGCCCCATAGCTAGGCCGGCTTATAACTACGGTAACAACATTTTAAAATTCGGACTTTTAAATATACGAACATATATTTTAGACTACCTCCGGGAACGTTATACTTGGCCCGCCCGGCCATTTAAACATACGGAATCCAATTCATTTAAACATACGGTATCTACATTTAAATATACGAACTGGTATTTCATACTACCTCCGGGGCCTCGCGGTCTGGCCCGCCCTCCACATATTTAAGTGTCGTTACCGTATAGATAAACATAGATTAACTATGGTTTATGGATATTATATGTGTTTAAAATGTGTTTAAACTATATTTAGATGTGCAATCACCCTGGCATGTACAAATATGTATACACCAGGGGCAGGTTTCGTACACGCATACCATCAACCCACATGTATGCAACTCATCACAACACTAGCAACTTGCCTGACACTTCTTCTTTCATTTGGGAACTTAGGGTAGCATGACTCTAAGCACATGTTTGCAAAGGCCACAAAAGCAAGAGCCAGCACCTCCTTTTAACGACCAACATTGCTTGTGAGCAGCACCATCTTGCACCATGAATGCCAAAGTCATCCTAAATCGCATTCTTTCATACCAAGCAGCACAGCCATCAGGCCCTTGCAGCAAGAGCCCCATGTCCAGAATCAGTTTGACCAGACTGAAATATCATTTTCAAAAGGAATTTGAACACTTGCGACATGCCGGCTTCCTTTTGAACTATGGAAGTTCTTAAGCAGAGAGTGATCCAAGCTTTCTCATTCTGCAGGTGGCGATGGGTTTGCACTATGCCTGCAAAAGCTACCCAGCATTTTCGAGGGGTAGAAGCTGCCAATGCCTTTGGCAAACTTCGTCTGCAAAGCCAAACCAAGAGGCCCACCAACATCACTGCAGTGCTGCGAAGAAAAAACTGGCACTTCTACAAGTGTCCGCAATGCTGCAGATGATTTCCCATTTTCACACCACCTTCTCCGTACGTTTAGCAAAATATCAGGCCCCCAAGTATCAGACCATCTTTGGCACCGGATGTTTACAGGGAAAAACAGGTGCAACATGCCCACCATTGGTTGCTTGTGCTTACACCAGTCAAACTTCAGGTTTTTTTTGCAACAATCCAATTGTCCATAATCAGCATGGTCTATACATAGTGTTGGGTAAAAAACAAATCTCCACAACCTGACAGCATCATTAACCATCAAGCATTCCGGCAATTCTCAGTTGAACATCTAACCAATGGTTTCATACTTTGTTCAATTTCATTGCTTTTATAAGCATTTTTTGCCGATAGAATGATATGTCAAATATAAGAAACATCAACCACTCAGTCATTCTTTGTTGATTGAAACCTATATATATATATATATTATTTTGGTTGAATCCCCCAATGCTTCTTACATCGTCTGAAATCCTTATCTTTGAACAATACTCATTTTTAGAAACTCCGTCAATGTTAAAACACCATCACCTACAGCATCCTGGAAGCACTTAAGTCATCTACAGCGTATGACCCAACCATTTACCAAAATGTCACCACCTTGACCATTTGACCCCTAGTGGTGCCATGACTCCTATGATGAATTCTGATATATTTCAACAATTCCCAGAAAACCTATTCAGTATCAATCATCACAAGTTTAACATGGAACCCCCCTTATCCCTTTTAAGTGGGTTTCGAAGACGATTTTCCGCACTTGAATAAATCGCAATGTTTCAGGGGTTCCATGTTAAAATTGTCATTATCCATTGGTGCTAAACCACCATGATAATCATAGGGTTCCAACCGGCTTTTGGAACCGTCCATACATTAAATATATTACAATAACAGTTAAGTTATAACACATATTGCAATAGCCGCCTAGGTTGACTAGCAACATTTTATCATTTAATTGATGGGTAAGTCTTAGGCATCCATCTGTTTTGCACTACATTAGATGGCAGCTACAGATGGCTATAGCAATGTTGCTTGTGTTCTACCTAATGTCAACCATCAATTTCTCAGCGGTGAACTGACCACGGACATTTCTGGAGGTAACAAAAGATACCCTCTGGTTATGACTAACATAGCCATGGAAACTCACCATTTTTAATAGGTAAACCCAGGTAAACCATCTATTTCTATGGGCCATTTTCTATGGCTATGTTAAATAACCAGAGGGTAAATCAGTCCCTGTCCACGGCCCAGCGTCATGTAGCGCCCAGCTTGTCGCATGAGCCACACGGGCGTGTGATCTCCCACTTCACCCTTCGCCACGCGCAGTAGCAAGTCCGTGGGGTCTGGAGTGGTCCTGGCGACGGTCGTCACGGAGAAAATGGGGAATTTACCCTCTGGTAAACCAACATAGCTACTGAAATGGCCATAGAAATAGTTGATTTACCATTAAAAATGATGATTTTCCATAGTTGTGTAAGTTTACCAGAGGGTAACCACCAACGATATACAGTCTATGGCTATTTCATGGGGAAAATGAGTTGTTTTTCCATGTGAAAATGGCTGATCTAACCTCAACAGTAACATCTTTAATGAGGAAAATGAACCAATGATTATTTAGGGGCACCCTATTGGGGAATTTTGTGTTCGTTCACCGGCTTCACCAAGTGTCACAATGGCTAGTTAGCGGCTAGTTGGTTATATTCACCAAACCTGGGCTAGTCATACAAAGGCTCTATCCATAATGTATCCATAATGTGTAGATAGTTGCGTAGTTTCACTTAAGAAATTCCCTGCATCCAGCAAGAACAGAATTGGGCGTTCTTTCCACCACAAAATATCAAAACACGGGATCTAAGGCTGGTGGATGTTCACAAACTAAACAAAGTTGAGGACACAATACAATCAAATATATGTGACCAACTACCTGGCTTTATACAATTAACTACATTTTAGGGATACCCTTTGGTATACACTTTGACCTGGTGACAGTCTCCATGTCAAATAAGTATATTGTAGATCATCTATCAATAAGCGTTTGTTTCTTTTCTCTGGCCATAATTGCTTCGATCCAGAATCGGTTGGGCATAGGCATAGATCACTCCTAGTGGCCACACCTGTTTCGATGTCACCATCGTTGAAAACACACCGCATCTTTTTGGTCATTGCTCAAACCAGAGCAGCCACGCCCGACCGGTTCACCAACCAAGCCAGCGGGTTTCCCCAGCAAAAAAGTACTGAACTGGTTTAGGAATTGTTTTGACCGTTGACTCATGTGAACTCTCCGTTGTGGTTGGATCCCCATTTTGTCATATTTTGGCAGGGTAAATCCATGTAAATCCTGAGAAGGTCCTGGTTCCCAAGCTCTTCTTGGCCTCCGCCCTGCATGCACCCTGCCGCCGCGGCGCACGGGCGCGCGCCAACGCCGTGGCCGCGGCCAGTACTGCTGGGGCCAGCGTCGCCGGTCGCCACGTTGATCCACGGGGGCGGCTTGGGGCAGAGGCGCTGGCAGCTGGGGCCCCTGGGGCCACCGCGGCTGGGGCGCGAGGGAGGTAGAGCTCCATAGCTTCAAACGCAAAAACAGCTTGGAGCCAAACAACAAAGACACCCCGGATTTATGGAGAAGCGGGCTTGCAAGGGAAGAATATGATAAGAGAGATTTTCTACCTATATTTGGATGGGAGAATAAACTGCCTCTCGTATATAATATGTAAAGGTTCTTCTTAAAAACCACAACCCAGTGAGCTATGGATGATGCACCAGCCCAGAACTAATTGGAATCTCTATCACTGGGTGATTTTTTGGAATGAGGTGACTGGGGAAAGTGTTGGTCGGTCTGCAGTTCCAGGTATAAGTAAATATATAACCATATAGTTTTAGGCTATAGGTATTTGTTTCCAACTTATTTGGGTTTATAGCGATGGTTATACCTTTAACTGCACCCGCAAGAAGGCAACTAGCCTACGAGCCTCAGTCAAATTCGGAGAAAAAAATGACTGGTAACCTATAGATAAAATTCCCTGCGCTGATGGCAATGAGGTAAACTCAATAGTGAACCATCCCAAATTGAGGTTTATTGGTTATATACCTTCCTTACTGGGATGATTTACTACCGGGTTTGCCTCATGAATGTGTATATTATATATCATAAGGATACCTCGGATGTAAGATACTTTGGGACAGGAGACCTTCGCGGGATCATCATATTAATGGAATCCTTTCTTTAAGGACGCATACTTAAGGATGATCATTATACTTATATGGGGATGGGTCAAAACCCTGGTATCTAGTGAACCCCAAAATAGCTGGTAAATGGATGTTCATCCCACTAAAAATGTATCTATAGGTATTGACCCATACCTATATGGTAACTTAACTCTTAAAGTGTATCACCCACCATATACATACACTTATGGATGATCACACACTTATCTGTTTTTTTAAGCCACCATATTAAATTTCCGAATGTTTTAGCCATGTTGATTACCCAACCCCCAAGGCGGCCGGGGGGGTGTCCACGCACCTGGTGGCGGAACCTCAGGTTCCGTTAACGTGGGACAAATGGCTCCGGAGTTGGAGGATACCCCCTGGTTGAAACAGTTAAAACTAACAGCTTAAATCAGATCACGAGCTTGACTACTGGATCAAATCCAATAGAAAGTTTAGGTAAATTCATAAGATTACTGTAAAATACCCTCTGGTAAACTGTTACATAACCATGGAAAATCATCATGCTATGAATGGGTAAATCAACGAACTGTCTATGGCCGGCCATTTTCAATAGCAGATGTTTACCCAAAGAGTAACTGATTTTACCATCACAAGTTGATAAAACATGGGATATTCCTATGGGCCTATGGGTCATGGGAGTTGAACCCATCAACAGAAGCGGGACTTGATCAGCCCTTTTTTTGGTAGGTGAGATCCCAAGTAGCCAACTTGGGTGTATTCCCATATTCCATCACTCGTCCCTTCACCAAGTTTGGCCATATCTGGATATATCTGGATATATCTGGATATATCTGGATATATCTTGATATATCTTGATATATCTTGATATATCTTGATATATCTTGATGCCTGATGGCTACTTTGGAAACCTTTCAAGGTAAAACTCGCAATTGCGGCGTTGAAGTTTAAGATTCCATATTGATTGGTCAGATTTAAGTTTGATTTGCTCACCCCCAGCATCTTGGTCGCCTAAACTTAAACCACAAGAGCCGGCTGGTTGGTGGTGGAGCCACACCCTAAACATATGCGAAAGTCAGCTGGAATCATCATCCCATGTCCATCTCTATAAGCTTCAGTCAAAAGTCAACGAAGAACCACCCACCAAATCATCATTGGCTGTATCCCCCATTATATCCCAATCAATTAAATCATTCAATTTTAGACACAATGATAACATGATGTTCACCTCATGAATATCACCTAACTAGATCACTAGATCCCCCAATATTTGTTGACGAAATTTATAGAAATTTCCATCTTTCATGGTGGATCAGCACCGAAATATCCACGGCATCCGCCTGGGGCATCCTGGGCCGCCCTGCCGGGGGAGGTCGTTCCACTGGCACTTCGCTGGCGCGCGAGGTCCGGAGCTGACGACTCAAACCTCGTTTCGGATTTTCGGGGGATGTGACCGGGGACCTCCCGTGACCTCCCGGGATTTTCGGGGCTTCAAGAACCATAAAACGATATAAAACCTGGGAGCTTCAACTGTTTTTGTTGGATCTGGTTGGTGGTTGACCTACCAACCGCTCTGAAAAATGATGGACTTAAAGTCAGTTGGGATGATGACATTCACAATCTATAGGAAAATAACATGTTCCAAACCACCAACCAGTCAATGAAATGCCCATTAAACCACCATTGAACCGTTAAATCCCAATGGAAAGTCATTCAAAATTCACATGGTTCCAGTCACCACCAACCAGAAAATCCCCATGGAACATTTGGGTGATTTGGGGATTTCACCAATAGGTCTCTCTTTTTCGGCGTCTCCAGGGTGGACTAAGGAGTTGTTCCAGGCCCAGATCAGCCATAAAGTTCGCCAGCTGCAGCTGGCAAAAACCTCTGGAAAAAATGCCGGTATCTAAGTAAGAATGCATGTAGATACTTGGTATATTCGGGATCTTCAGATAGAATGGGATTGAACAGTACAAACATGTACAAAATGAGATTTCAAAAAACGCTAGTCACTTAAAGTTAAAGTGGTGACCTAACCATCAAACAATTGGAGTTAAGCAGGAAGTCGCGTTATCATTCATCAATCACTTGAACCATGAGGTTTTACAATAGCTGTCAATAGTTTATCAAATGGGCCTGGCACCTCCAAAGAATGGTGCGTTGAACCTGGAAGTATGGGGATGTTCACAATTCAAGAGGACTCTTGACCCCATTTAAACGAGCCACATCAAAATCACCACAGTTGCAAAGCAGATACATCCAAGTATTCAGTCATGCCAGTGGGTACCCTCTTGTAAACATACAAATGGCTATTGAAAATTGCCATAGACATAGTTGACCCATTAAAAATTGTGATTTTCCACAGTTATGTTAGTTTACCAGAAGGTACCCCCTAAAAAAAGTTTGATATGCTGTGCTTTGACTTCTTCATCCCATACCCATACTCTCTTATGGCGCGGATCTGCAAATTGGGCTATAAAAACCATCATGAACCAGTTTAATCCCCATTCAAACCCATGTTCCTGGTTAAATGTGTCTTGCTTAAATCATTGAAACCTAGGATGATGTGTTCTGGCAAAACCTATCATTTTGACATCGATTTAGTGCCTGAACGACGCATCCGCAAACATATTGTCACAATGAGAGAGTCGATTCAGGACCAGATGGGTGCCCGGGAGCCTCGTTTCACCGAAGTGATATGACCAACAAAACAACATCTCGGCAGTGGATCACTTGACGGAATTCCACCAGTATCCAAGTCGTGGGGATCATCAGTCCTCTACCATGGATCTACCCTCTAAACAAACATAGCGAGGAAAAAATCACCATTTTTAATAGGTAAACCATCTATTCCTATGGGCCATGGCTTCCATGGCTATGTTAAATAACCGGAGGGTATGTGATTTTCCCATTTTAAGCCTGATTTATAAGGGAATGCCCATTGCCACGTCTGATTACCAGAGGGTAACAGAATGAAAACTTCACCACGCTGAAATAAGGTGAGTCTGAGTTGCTTCCCAAACCAGCCGCATCATGACTTCGCTGAGAGGCTGTTGTACAACTCACCCACATGGATTCTAATTCTAATTGTTCATGTCCAAAAAGGTCGTACCCCTCAATTCCCAATGATTTATCATATGCTATCTTTATCCTCACGTTAGTAAAACTTTTATTCAAACGGCTTTGTTTTCGAAGCACCGTTTTAAGGACAAACCCAAATCGACCCAAATCGACCTCTCTCAGTGAAACCACAACCAAGGAACGTGGCGCCAATTCCATGAAAATGGCTTCGAAATCCTGTGGATGAAACATGATGAGACCCTCTGCATCAAACGTGGCTGGGTAATGGGTTTTTGTATGGGAAAATCCACTACCCTCTGGTAATTTGTTACATAGCTATTGAAAATGGCCCATTTATAGTTGATTTACCTATGAATAGCATGGTGATTTTCCATAGTTTTTTGTATGTTTACCAGAGGGTATCAATGGAGGAGTTTCGAGCCCGGTTTGATTACCAGATAATAATGAATGGGATGATCAAATCACGCTGATGGTAGCGATTGGGGCAGCCATCATGGGAGAACCCAAGCAACCGCAACTGGGGAAATCTATTGGTAATTTATCCTGGCAAGCGGAAATGACACATGTGTAAGGGAAAGTGTATATATATACTGTTTGGTGGTTTCAACCCCTCTGCAAAAATATGAAAGTCAGTTGGGATTACTATTCCCAATATATGGAAAAAACATGTTCCAAACCACCAACCAGTATATCATTATAATATATATATATATATATCTACAAATAGTATCAAATAATGATTCTGATGTTTTCCTTGGCAGTTCAGTGGATTGGTTTAAGAAGACTTAAATAACCTGCAAGAATGTAAGAAATTTCAAGAAATCATAATGTTTGATTCAGGTTTTTCCAAAGATGCTCTCCAAACATGCTCTCGTCCTCCACTTCTGTCAACCAAATTGAGACTAACAAAATAAAGTGTGTCCAAAATGCAAAAACAAGAACCACCAGCCTAGGCAACAGGCCTTCATTCACGAACCTAATCAATGGGTTTGGTTTAAAACCTCAATTTCTCCAATGAAAACTGGCCACTTGGAAGGCGAATTTTCCCCATCTTCAGACACACCGAAATTTCCTAAATAGCATGACCATTACTCTCGGGTAGTCAAACACGGCTAGCTGGAAATTCACTTCTAAATAAAGTTTGTGTTGCTGGGAAAATCATCAAAATGAAATCTCCAGCCAGATTTGATGATCAGAGGCTATCCCATGAAATGTGTCCCATAAAATGTCGCCATTTGTATGATATTTTGCCATGAAATGAGACAAAAATACAATGGAACCATCCCAAATCTCCCTTAATTTTCCACTAAGATGATCGATCCGGAAGGCGACAGCTTGGAGCTTGGCGTGCCAACTCTTTCTTGAAAAAATATGGAGACATGACATTTTTTGAAATCCAATGGAATCCAATTGGTTTCATATAATTTCATATATAGCTGGTTGGTGTTTGACCTACCCCTCTGAACAATGATGGACTTCGTCAGTTGGGATGGTGACATTCCCAATATAGGGAAAAAAACATGTTCCAAACCACCAATCACATAGTGAAAGTTTTCATATAGTACTACGTAGTCATAAGGAGGACGTGTTCATCGTTTTCTGGTGTGAAACACCATGTTTCAAAGTATCCAAACAGCATCGACATGCAAAAAAACACCACCTAGGGCTACCTAGCGGTTTATGTTACCTGAACAAAAATTGCCAGCCGATGTCTTGGATTTGCTCAAGGGGCCATTAAAAAAAAAAGAACCACAAATCCCAGTCGGTTCTCAAGTTTTGCTGGCTGAATGCACTTAGCAAATACAATTACTTCACTTCGAATGATCCCCACCATGACATTTGTATTTATACATGTTCTTACTGGCAAATCTTCTGGCATTCTATCTGACATATCTTCTGGCATTCTATCTGGCATTCTATCTGGCATATCTTCTGGCATATGTTCTGGCATATCTTCTGGCATATC
>Ga0126342_10008504_pt1 | contig 18405 bp, 17 predicted proteins | sample Cyp1metagenome_FD_92528 | JGI IMG/M metagenome (GOLD analysis project Ga0126342, IMG submission 92528) | Coral microbial communities from Lord Howe Island, Old Settlement Bay, Australia - Cyphastrea 1 metagenome | ecosystem: Host-associated > Invertebrates > Cnidaria > Coral ...
AAACTTCTACATTCATTGAAGATCTTCAATAAGGGTCTGATGATGATGATGATGATGATGATGATGTGTAAGAGACTCGCACAGGTCCCTATGCTGTGCGTGCCGATATACAACATTAAGTTAGCCATGATGCAAAAAAAGTACACATTTTTACCACGTTTTCAGCACATACGAAGATGGCCGCCGACAAGCGCGGGCAAATCGAGGTGTTTGCCCGTAGTCTTTGCACGCTTTGCAGGAGTCTTGAAATTGTTTCCATCATGCTGATACTATGATAGAATGGGTCCAACTGATCGGCCAATAAGGCACAGCTTCGGCCACAATAGGCCACAATGCACAGTTCCATTCTGGGAAAGACCCCTCAGACCGTTTTGGAAATCGTTTGTCTTATCTATATTGACCAATCCCTGAGTGGTGCAATATGTGTTTATTATTTCAGTCCTGTTGGCACCTTTTGCCCAAAACATGTTTCAACTGACTTTCAAGTTGTTCCTGCCCCTCCAGGCCAAGCTTCCAGTGCAGTCAAAGCCTGGTCCAACTTGCTTCCAGTCTCTTCCTGGTCACCAAGTCATGCCGGGTTTTTTGGCTGGGAACTTGTGTCAGATTGAGGATATCCTCTGGGGATTAGCAGGAGCAATCTTTCTTCCTACTCCTCAACACATTCAGTCCTCATCCTATCGAATACGCTTCCTCAGCTTCCTCGCAACCCAAACTTTTGAAACAAGTCTTCCTATCACATATCACTCATTGAATAATCTGTCATCCCAAAATATCCAAAGATTTGGATATAGAAAATAAACAACACTGAAAAGTACTCTGAACACATAAAATATCTCAACAACATTCAACAACCATCTTCATCTCCGCCTCCATCAACAACTCCTTCGCCAGCTGCTGCTTTGTGCCCTGCATGGCATAGCCCTCCAGCGCGCGGCAGACCTTCGCCGTTGCCTCGGGCCCCGCCGTCGCCGTCCTGGGCCCGGGCGCTTCCGTCGCCAGGCTGAAGGTACCGACGAAGGGGTCCAGCTGCGGCGCGCTGCTGGGATCTTCCAGTTGGAGCCTCTTGTGGGTCAAGGGCTGAAAGGAAAGGTATGGAAAAACATGAAACACATATAGATTCATATAAAGTTAAAACATGTTATAAACAATCTATATCAATCTATATAAGTTCCGATACTTCTATAATATGCTTGATTGATGGTCAAAAAAAGAGGGAGAACGTGATGAACATAGGTGAATACTCATCCAACTAAAATCAAAATGTCGGCTGCCCATCTCAGCCCTCGCCTGGCCAAGAGCTCCCCAGCTGCGACGATGCTTCCAGGACCCTTCAACTGCTTCACTAGCCCGGCTGCACTGGCCTTGCTGCTGGGGCCCTACAGGGTGGCAGCCACAATTTACAAGATAGGTATGTTGGCTTATAACTATAGATGACTGCAGGCAAATGAATGGATTGATGCTGAATATCTCTACAGTTGATACAGTTGGATGGGTTCATTTTTACGAAGGGGGGAACTCACAATCGACAGTGTAGGAGGTGGAACCAGTCCAACACCATGTGCTGTATCAGGTGTGAACATGTCTCAGCAACATACATCATCTAAGAAATACCCTCTCGAATCAAATGCCAAACATGGTGGAGACACTCTTAGTAGCTTGGCTCTCCGTTCAACAGGCAAAATGGATACCCATAGCTGCTTAGCTCCCAAACTCCCAAACATTGATAGCAAGGGGGAAATGTTACGAGTACTTATCACTTGTCACTGATCAAGCCAAGATCTATGTAATCTATATCTACGTATGGAAATTGATGGAAATTGGTTCAGCCACGACAACGTCCATCAACGTCCTTTACACCTGACCCGACTCGACCCTGCCCAGGTGGCCCCGGCCTTCAACGGCATGACCATCTTCATGGCCTCCAGTTCCACATAGGCTTGGCCCTTCTGCACAGAACCACCTCAATTTTGGTGGTCCGGGTGCTGGAAAATCCAGCTGTCCAGGTGCTGTCCATATATGCACAACAAATAAAGAGCAAATCAAATTGCCGCCAAGATTCCTTCAGGCACCAGGTAACCTCAGGGAGGTAACAGCCGAACACACTCCGCATCAGTCCCTCCCAAGTCGTTGGTCAAAACGTCAATACTGCTCCTGAATAATGTGATCACATGCTCATGAACCAAAAAACAGTGATCTTACCATGTGGGTGGGTTTGATGAACATTCACTAGATGATGGGTATCATTGGATGTACCATCGTGGTCCTGATAATACTGTAAACATCTGTAAACCCTGTCAGTGGCTCCATGATCATCACCAGTAGACCTGAAGTTTTGCTCTGATGGAGCCCACTATAGACCCAAGGAAACCACTGACAGACCTGCCAACTGGGTCCAAAACAGGGAGACAGCAAAGACATTGAGAGATTGAGACTGCTTTCCTCGAGTATCTCCGTCCAATATCTACTTCGAGATTCTTCAATGTGTGATCGCAAACTCAATTTCAGGTCGTTCGAATTCCAACTCCCAATTCATAATATCACCATTCTCCATCCTTCTCCATCCTTCTCCCAAAACTGCAGCGTTGCAACACCGCCGCATCCCTGGAACCCGTTTTGCAACCGGCGCACGGATCACTTTGCCGTTGAAGTCGGAGCGGAGCTCAGAGGGATCAAAGATGGTGGGCAGCAACACCTCGGTGCACTGTCTTGGAGAACTGAAACCTTGATGGGTACATTTATAACATGGGATATGTCATGATATGTCCATAAGTATCCAAAACTATCCTTAGGATATACCAAGTATCCAAAACTATCCTAAGTATATTCATAACATGGGATGGTCATGGACGGTCATGGTTCTCAAACTTGGACACGCATGCGGAACTGTTGACCTTAATTGACCTTAGTCATTGCATCTTTGGACGAGTGCACTCATCAATCTCAAGTAGATCGAGAGGCCTTTGATTGTGAATATTGTGGTGCTCCAAAATGGGGTACCAAGGGTTCCACAGTGACTGTGTTTACGATTAAACCATCAAATTTATTCAAATGTTGGGAATATATTTTGAGCATCTTGAAATATCTTGAGCCAACCCTTGAAGGCAAATACCCTCCAGCAAAACATCAATGGGCCAAAATCATCCAAAATCATCCAAAACGCTACCAGCACCTCCCAGCCGCCAGGTAGCTGTGCCAATGCCTTGCAAGCGCAAGCGCAGGCCCAGCGCTTCCTCGCTGCCAGAAACCTTCATGACTGAGCCATCCTGAGAGGAGATCAAGCAACTCCAGCGGTGCCCCTACTGCTTCCAACAAGAATGCCCACCTGAAACAGGTGAAAACCTTCAAATCATGTGTGTAAGTATGTGTAAGTAATATCAACTAATTACGCTGTTTATATGTTCCCTTGGATTTGGGTATGGAGGTGTATGGCATCTGGTGCATGTATTCTCTTTTGGCTCCTGTTTTATTTAGTAGCGCTATTAGCAGCTGATGAAGGGACATTGTGGGGAATCTCCATAGTTGAGAAAACATAAAGCTCGCCAAATATCAACACATCGAGGCATATTCGGCAACACTACAAGAAGTTCAGGGGGGGTTGAACAATAAACCTTGTGAGCACAAAGGCTTCATTTGACGTCTTGTCGTCTTGTCGTCTTGTTCATCCATTTGGGCAGCCTTCACCAAACCCCATTGCAATGCACAGAATGTATCCAACATCATCCAACATCGACTTCTTTGGCCATCCCAGCCACATGGATGGTTGGCAGAATGCCGAAAGGTCAATGTCTGGGCAAAAACGGTTGGCTGCCCAGACATTGATCCGTCGGTTGATCTTCGCGCCTTGAATTTTGACCCATACTCCACTTCTCAACTCCACAGAGAATCATCGAGATCCTAGCTGTCGATAGTTGCAACTATCCCCATGTTTCTTGGGCATCTCTCCAATTCTTGTTGGTAAGAATACCAAGTTTGCCACGAACACCTGCAAAAACATCAGTTCCAACCCTTGTGCAGAAATGTTTCGATGGAGACCAGCAAGGAGTTGTCTGGCTGCACCCGCACCTTCGGCAAAAGGGCACCGCTTGGCGTGGCATCAAGGCACAAGAAATGACAAAAATGAGTGTAGTAACAACATGTAACAAGCATAATACGTCACAATATACTAAACATCTAAATATACAGATATACATAATGCATAATTGTAACATCAATAGGTTTGGGATGGTTTGGGGGTTTTCTGCAACTAGTCGTGAACTGTTACAGAACAATCACGCCGTGCCCGCCTGCGTTTGGATGGTCTGATCGGCCACGGTGAAGTCGTAGAGGTTGCTGGCCAGGCGCCGAACCAGGAACCTGGGAAGCGGCTGGATCCTGAAAAAAATGGAGATGTGGAAAATGGTGAAACCATGCGAACATGGAAAATGGAGCAAGTTTCCTGCTAACGATGGATTTTGGAATGCTATGGAATTCCCATATTTCAGCCATAGTTCATATTATGTCATAACATGTCCACATCCGTGGTCGCTTCAAATCATGCTGTTCTTCATCAAGGCACTGGAACTTGTGCCCTTCAAAGGCGATTTCGAAGTCCACGGTGGAGTGACCCACCTCTGAGAGGATGGGTGGTGTCCCTCGGTATGGAATACCTATGAGTTATCCCGGATATTTCCAGCTAGAGATATTTTTTACTGTCTGACATAAAACCGTACCAAAAATATATTCAATACATTTAAATCATTTTAAATCCATGCCCAGAGTTATCTGGATACCACCCTTAATAGTTGCATAGATAATACCACGGAATCCTATAGTAGAGATATTTTAGGGGATATAGATATGGGGATGGGTCAAAACCCTGGTACCTAGTGAACCCCAAAATAGCTGGTAAATGGATGTTCATCCCACAAAAAAATACTAAAAATGTATCTATAGGTATTGACCCATACCCATATTCCTCAAAGCTATGCTCAACTGAACTCCATCCCCGCCTGATGCAACAGCCCCAGGCGGCGCTTCGCAATGGCCTCTGCCAGGTCCTTGTCCCTTGCCTGCAGTGACTGAAGTCTGGTCAGTGGGCTACCTTAATGGTCCCAACAAAATGGTGAGGACAGGGATGGGGACAGGGATGGGGCTGGGGACCAATGAGTCATTTAACATTTATCAACCCATTTTTGGGGTGAATCATGTGGTGTATCTAAGTGAAATGGTGTGACGAATCGAATCGAACTGTGCCAACATTTCCCTGGTCGTATAATCATCAAAAAGTCAATGTCAGTATTACTTCAGGTGGTGATAGTCATGATCATCCGAGATCGTACAATATGTTGTACAAATACTTGACCAAACCAAACACAAACATATTCATTATTCCATGCAAACACACATTCGATTCATCACTGGAATGATAAGTATAAATAAATACATTGTAATTACACACGTAGTCTCGTAGTACTTACATAGTAATTGAATATGACACACATAGTGATAATAACATTAAGTAATGACCTACTTGGGTACTACTTGACAGGGAAATGGGAACAGATCATTGAGAAGGTATTATCATCAAAAATGGTAGTAATAACATATAATAATCAAAAGTATAACTAATAAGTAATAGCACAATAAAAAACTTATAATAAATTAATGACATGATTCATAACTATATATCATAGTTAATGATAGATCCATCATCTTCCCATCCAAGTCCTGCCCTTCGGCACCCTTCGGCCTCGAAGCGGCGCACTGCCCGGAGCACGGCCGCGTAGAAGACCACGTCCAGCTTCCTGGGTTGCACTGGTGGCGAGTCGCGGAACCACGCGCGGTGATTCATGGCCTTTATGATAGCTTTTAATTAACATGGATGGTGATTAATGTTGATTAATGTTGATTCATGTTGATTAATGTTGATTAACCCATAAACTATATTTGACAATCATTAACATTAATAAAGTAACGATGTTTATTTATAACTATAATTACAGTAGCTATTCAAGAACCGGATCCAACTGGACAAAATGTTGGTGAATGTTGATGATCTATATTTTAATATATTTTAATGATATTCAACTATGTGCAACCAGCATTATAATGAATCCTATGGCATTGGGGATCAGTGGGGAATCTGACATGTTTCACCTACTGCATATCTCGCCAGTGTCGCCATTGATGCCTGTTGGGCTTGATCACCCACATGGCAAAGCTGCTACACACCACCATTCTTGGTCAGTGGGACGATACAGCAATCCCAATAATTTACCATGCATCAAGACTTGCCATGGTTTGCCCAGAAAATAACACATCTCGAATATGTTTGCATAATGTTTGCATTGTTTATACCCCATTGTTCATATTGTTCTTTGACTACGGATGACTACGCTTTACCCCATTTCATGCCAAGGGTCTCATACTTCACTTTGACAGTTCGCTCCCGAATCATTCCATCCAACCAGCTGGTGTCGATGGAGTTCCGGCAGAATGCCTGACTTTTTCTGTATGGAAAGGTAGCCGTGGCGGGACCACTGCATGTTTGAGGCTTTTTGTTGAACCTCTGCAATTTTCTAGTACAAGAAACCATTCTTTGAATTGAAAGCATCTTCAAACCCCCCTTTATCTGCCAAACACCTAAAGTACCACTGTTCACCTCTCAAAAAAAAAAAAACGACCAAATGGCCACATTTAGGCCATTTGTTTGGACCCAGTCGGCACCTCAGTTCGCAAGAGCTCCACCAAATATTCGATGGGCGTCCGGATCTCACCCACCACCTCCAAGTTGCTAAGGGCCAACACCTGGGCTCAACCCAGTGCAGTCGGAAGCTGTTCTGGCTGGGTAGGGTATACACCCCATGTACGACAAACAATCATATAAGGTGTCTTCACCAATCACCAAGGTTTGCCCAATATTGGACCAGTTATGGTCTTTGATTTTCCCATGTTTCATCTTGTCCACCCATTGATGTTGTTTATGATATCGACCGTTCACCAAGTTGTTTTTGCATGTTTTTGCCAATTGAATAATAAACAACATTCAGATCAAACATCCATCCCGGCAATGAAATCCGTATCCTGGCATCTCCAAAACCATCAAACCCCCCTCCACATCCACCTTCCGCCCCGGCACCAGCGTCTTCCGCGCTTCCTCTCGATCTTCTCCGCGCGCGAAAAGGTGCCCAAACTGCGAATCTGCGAACTCGTGGATGGCCGCGTGGGTCCAAACCTGGGAAGGGGTGCTCAGGATTGGATTAAACCTTAAGCAGCGAAAATGCAGGTATATGAACATATGTAAGTTCTTATATGCAGTATGTATATGATTCTGTATATATGTTATATATACCAACAATAGTGGTGATATGTGATTTCTATTTGGGAGGTCCAGTGAGAAAAAACACACAAACCATCACAAACCAATCAAAATTGGTAACAGGCTTTTGACCCACAAGAATTGGTTCAACTCCAACTCACCTGGAGGGTGGCAGCAGAACTTGCAAGCCAAAGATGTCACTGATTACTTCACCAAGCACTACATTCCTCTTTTTACTTTGGTTCATATAAATTTCAATCCATGATAAAAGTACGCTTTCTAACTCGAGGTGCATCCAAATTGAAAGCCGGCAAGCTCCTTGTCGAATGGGGTGTATATGTGTATATGGTCCTCCATATTCCCCAGGCTGGTGCGGTGCAGCTCCACTGGGATACACCTTGTAAATTCGTCCAAAGCGGCCAAGGCACGCTGAAGTATCCCCAGCATGCTACGGAACTTTGGAACTTAATTCGGTCAATCCTAGGTGTGGGCCGTCGAGGGGATTTACTGAAAGTCTGTTCAGAAACATTGATATATATATATATATATATCCAGACTATATACGTCCAAAACATATCCCAACAGCATGCGGTTGTAACCAACGAAAACAAAGTTAGAAGTGAGGAGTAAATCGTTTGCGACTGGTCGACTGGTTATATGCCAGGGAGGTTTGGATGAAATCATGAAATCATCAGATCACTAGATACGTAATGATACGTAGATCATCCATGATCATCCCTCATCCCAGTGACAGTTTCAGGATTCACATCGCTGTCACATCAGTACGAACCGTTCACCCATCGAGCTGTTTTGTTTGGGGGTCACCCAAAGTCTGCAAAACAAGTACGTAAGTTTTCAAGCCCACAAACAATATCTCAAGTCAAAGTGGATGCCCCCTAGCACCACTACATTTTCTACCAACCCCTGCCATAAGACCGTCTTCAACGTCTCTTTGGATTCTTTGGGCAGGGCACTTCCCACTGGTGGGTTTGAAGCCGTCATCTGGATTTTCTGCAGTGATGCGAGCAGCAATGCAATGCACCTGCACGAGTATGATCGAGTACTGGAGGCCCTTTTGGCACATTAGAATTTGATCATTTGTTTTAGCCAAAAAGACATCACATGAATCCCATGTTTGGTGCTCAAGTTTCTTGCTCATGCCCATGTTGGATGAAAATTGGATGATATAAGCTCACTTTGGCTTCTGCATTGCCTGTCTTTCGTTTTTGGATATCTGTTCGGGGACCGGTTCTGAGACATTGAGGTAAAATACCATTCATCTCACGCGGATTACACCGTACTCCCAAGCATTAGCTTCACTTTTCTGGATTGACTACAAAGCTGCAAAGTCGCTCCTATTTGGTGATCAGACCAGTCTGTACAATCTGTACATATGTTCGCATATATGTGGCATTGTGTTCCTTGATACCACCTACCACCAAGCTTGATGTTAGGAAGAGATCCATGTGAGCATCTGCGACTCGGAACCGCTCACCTTGGGGTAGACATACTCATCTGTCATGAAATCGATCTTGGTGGTGTCCCAAGTGCTCTTTCCTTAGTTCCGTGAGATCATGAAGTGAGTTTTGTTGCCATGCGCAACGTTAGGCAATTGAGTTTGCTGGGAGCAGTTGCATGGTTACCCCACAATAATTAGGATCAAAGCACACATAAGTCTCATTTAATTAAACATAAGTAACCATATTAAACCTATACCACCCGATACCACCCGATGTTTTGGTCTACGGCAGGCCAACTTTCCCGGCTACTGTCGCCCGGCCAGTCCCATGGCCACACTTCGAGGCTCCGTAAAAGCTGCGAATCTGTGGCATCCGATCCAGTGGAATTCCCATGGCCACTTGGAGTTGGGTTGCAGGCAAATTCCTGAGGTCTATAAAACAACCAAGGCAAGGCGCCATGGATCTTGAGGCTTAAAAAAGGCTAAGTGACTTAGTTCTGGAATGGACATGAATGATATGTTTGCCAGTTCAGTTCTTTTCTATATGATCTGAATACTCTCTAACTTTCTGTAAGAAATATGTGTTTCACTCGTGTAGGAAACGCCAAGACACACTCCAGTGATGGCTTCGGTCACAGGATGCTCCACTTGCAAACGCGGATTCAACTCCAAGAAGTAAAACCTGCATGGCCCAGGGGTTTACAGTGCTGGGTCCCTACCGGTTGTAAAAGAGCAATAACAATTACCCCTAGCTAAGTGTATCTACTAGTTTATGATTTTAATGACTCTAAATGGGGGGTGCACATCCTTTTAAAAGTGGCAATAACCCATCATTGTACCGAGCAGCGCAAGTAGGTGGTAGTATACCCTGAATTCTCAGCCCCAAACAAATCGTTGTATTTTTGTTGAGTCTGTAGATGCCTGTACAGACTTCCAGTGACCAAGTAATTCTGGGGCAAATTGGATGGTGAATCTCTGAAAATTTGGTGGACCCACAGGAACTCAAAGTTGTCAGGCTACCTCCTCACTCATGCAAATCAAGAGCCCTAAACAGGGGCGGATTAAACACACAGGTCACCAATGGACCCACACACACACAAACCATGTGTCATGTTTAATGCATTTTTAGTACGTATAAAAACACATAAACACATATATTCAACAATCATCTTTGGGGTGTCAGTAATTTCCAATCAACTTGGCTGGGTTTCACCTTTTTGAGAATCCTTGAACCTGGGAACTGAGCACCACTTGGCCGCATCTCCCAGTTGCAGCTTGGACTGTCGGTCATCAGTCTATCTAGCACAGCCTGCATAGATTCTAGGGTCAAATTCACTGCCATGCCTGATTCGATAAGGCTACCCAGGCATCATCTCAAGTGAGGGTTGATGGCGAACCGGGTGTTTTGGTGTATTTTCGGTAGCATTCTGCCCCACTCACCTATCAGCCACATTCAGCCACTTCAAGATATTTGAACAGCTCCTTCAATCTTTAAAGGCCCCCATGATTGGGTCCTTCAGTAACAGCCAAATCATAGTGATGGCAAAATCTGCAGCCATCATTTCAGGACTTGGAACTGGTTGGTCTTGGCGTTGTACAGGTACTCAATGGTCCCCGCACCTTAGAAGTGCATAAGAAGAACCAGGAAATGCGTTCATCATGCAAAGGTCCAGTAGGAATTATACATTTTATATGCACAAACACATTTGTTTAAGATCTTGGATGACGAAGTTGACATGACAAGCTTTGTTTCATGGACCGAACCTTCAAGATTTAAAACCATGGAACGCCAAGATACAAGTGATTTGTGTGTGTGTGGATCATCCCATTTTCGCGGCAACCACTTTGACCCAAGCCCAAATGCGAACCGCAGATCATCTCGAAATCATCACAACTGATGCACCTTTTCAAACACAGCAGCCCCTGCAGGTCCTGTACAATTCCATACAGTTCCACACAATTCCACAGCCCAACCCCTGCCAATCCCTACAGTATGATCATATCTGCCAATCCCTGATCTTCGCGTTACCTGTCACCAGACCCCAGAAGGGAAAGTCACCCTGGTTATCTCAAAGACAACTGAAAGGCAACTGGAAGGATGTTGTTTTTTCCAAAAAGAAAAACATATCGAGGCACCCATGTAGCCAATGCTGGCTGTCAGCCGCTGCGCTGCTCGTTCCATCTCCTGTGGCCGCGATCTTGCAACATCTCAGCTGGTGGTTGCATTTTCTTTGAAAAATATGAGTTTATTCATGATCATCCCATAAAAACATATAAAAACATATAAAAACATATACAAACATATAAAAACATATAAAAACATGTAAAAAACCATCAAGGGATTGGACGGGACCTTAAAGCATTTGATGTTTTCTGCTCCTTACGGAGCTCATCGGGGACCTCAAATGACCTAATTTTGGACTGCAACAGTCAGCATCGAGCCTGTGCCCCAAAAATGGGGGGAACTGTCAACTACTTTGTGGGGTTTATATAATAATGGCCCGTTTTTGTTTGGTTTTGGGCACCATCTACTGGAACCCACCAGTCTTGAAACCACCAACTTAGTTTGCTTGATGATCTTCCAAGTTCATTGTAGAATAGAATTCGTTGGTTCAAACCCCACTTAGTCAGTGGTCAACTGTTCGAGGCATCTAACGAAGCTCCCAACCAACGGAGCTGAACCCGACCTTGAAGGTACTTCTGGGTACCTCAACCAGGAGTCCCCGGCCATGAGATAAACAGAAATCAGCAAATGTTCCTAGATCCGAAAAGAGGTTGTCAACATTCAAAATATTCAAATGGCAAAAATGGGTTAGCTGCAACAAATGGGATCTGTACCAATATTGACGATCATCTAGAATAGTTGATACATGCATGTTTAGACCTCCTAAAGCAAACCTTTTTTTAGGTATTTTTTGATGCTTTCCTCATTGTGAACCATCTCTGATAGTGAAGTCATCTGGGGTCGCCTCAATTAAATCAATTATATAGTTATTCAGATTAATGTTACGAGTTTAGGAATATCATGTCAAAGCCCTCCTCAATGGCTTTCTAGGTGAAATTCTGAAAGCTGAGTGCCCTCCAATTAATGGCTTGTGCTTGGTTTTCCCAAATCCAGCCATCGCCAAATATTGCAAAAACTGTATCTAAGAAAGTAATCCAAGGTGCTATCACCGGAGGACCTTCCTCAAAGATCTTCTGAAAACGTCTCTGAGTGGAACAGTCGCGCCCACTCAATGCCACCACCTGACCGTGCCTAGGTCTTCGGCAGAACCCCTCCAGATTTTCATCAGCCAGGTGTGTCTGAAAATGGAGTGTTACTATGTACCGGCGATATGCCCCAATTCATGGCGATTTCAATGGCAAAAGTCACGACTAACCGCTGGATTTTGGGGCTTTGTCATTCTTATGGCTATTTCCAGCTGCATGTGGAGGATTCTCCCAGTTATTTGCGCCAATATGTTCTAGTCTGAGTGTTTCCTTTGGGAAACCAACCTGTCAAAAAATGTCAAAACATGTTTATGTTTATCTCTCCTGTAAACAAACATAGATGTGGAAAACCTACCATTTACAAATCATTTTCCTAGGAAAACCATTGGTTTTCGATATCTATGTTAGTTTACCCCAGGATATCAACCACAGGATGTTTACGATTTGACGGATTTAAACGTGTCCATTTGTTTCAGACAACCCCAAATCACCATGTTCCATAGCCCACCACATCTTCGGTTCCAAGGGGCTGATCCCCTACGATCTGCACTTCGATGTGACGAGCACCACTACAGAGCTGCATCATGAAAATCGGCGACCCAGGAACTTCAGCCCTGCATTCCAACGGGTGGCAACTGACAGGTGGAATATGGTGGAATGGGATGTACATCCTCTGGCATGTTTCAATGAACAAAACAGACATATTTTATCATATTTTAATTTTGTTTTCCAGAGTTTTTCCAACACCTTCTAAGAATCCCCTCACAGAGTTTCTCTCGCTGGGCATCAACTCGAAGGTCTGGGGGGCCAACTGGTTGATCCCCAGTGAAACCTTCCATGGGTCTGATGGGGTTGAAATTAAAAAAAAAAAATCTTGACCTCCAAACCCGCAAAAAACGTGGGGTATAAATATTATATTATATATACAGTATATATACCATCTGGTTATTTAACATAGCCATGGAAAATGGCCCATCTATAGATGGTTTACCTATTAAAAATGGTGATTTTCCATGGCTATGTTAAATAACCAGAGGATATATGGTATGATATGGTATGATGATACAACATATATTGTAGACCTCTGTTTCCAAATCAAGTCACTGAACTTGCGCAAAGTGCTGCTCGAGCTCCTCCTACAAACAGCTTAGACTGAGGCAGCAAAATACAACATGAGCAATGCCCTATTGATCTTTGAAGGCTGATATGTAGGTGTAGGTATAGGTATAGGTATAGGTATGTTATGGTATGGGTATAGGTATAGGTATAGGTATTAGGTATTAGGTATTAGGTATTAGGTATTAGGTATAGGTATGTTATAGTATATACGAATATCATATATGATATGCAATAATATATACATGTATGTATTATATACATGGTATGGGCGGAAATCCAAGTATATGGGGCTACACACTAACTGATGCAATGGTATGAATAACATCCCAGATGGAGCCCCCCAAGAAACAGACTGTAGATATTGGATGACGGTCGGTTCTGGTTTCTGCTCAAATCATCTTAGCCTGATCGTGGGAACTCTTAGATTATCTTGATTGAGAAATCCATTTTCCAGCAAAATTCCAAATCAACCACTACGAAGGGTATATGAGAGGAATCTTGTCTTGAAATCCTCGAAATATGTCGAACTGGTTCCCTCACTAGTTGGATTTGGCGGCGCAGTGGTTTTCATGGGGTTGCAGTCACTCATATGGTTCATGTCCACCTTCTGTGTTTTGCCTTGTTTGGTTTCTTTATGACATCTCCTGTTCTGATTTCTGCATACTAACGGTTCCCCCTCCAGCAGAAAGCTGACATCGAGTGACATGACATTTCAGTGCACCAACTCTGACCAACTGGAGTCGGAGCCAGTGCCCCACATATCTCAGTTTCTAAGGCTCCCAACCAAGGTCAATTATCCCATTCATGTAGTCGCTGGCTTCTTTCTCCCTGTACTCAAAGAACTTAAAACAAAACATGCATAATTCACGATCGACTCAGGACCAAATGAAGAAACCGCCAACCCTGTGTGCAGAATCAAGAAAACATCAACTAGCTAGTTATACCATATAGCGCATATAGGTATATCCGTATATCCATGTATATCCTTTATCATCTTTTTCTGATTCATGTACCCCGTCCCAGCATCAGAATCGTCAGCATCCCTCCTTGCTCTGGGACATACGGATGCCTTTGCCGCCGCCGCCCTCAGAGGCCTTGAGCATCACCGGGAAACCGATGCGCTCGGCGCAGTGCAGGGCCTCTGTGGACGAGGAGAGGCATGCCTTCCTGGGCTCACAAGGGTGATGGTTGCTGGTTGGTGGTGGTGTTAAGGCCTAACTTTATGGGAATGATACATATGATATCAGCATGATTATAAATTATGTATATATATACACGGTGTGTTGATAATTGTTGTTCTTCTTATCGATGTCAATTAAATTGTCATTACATTTCATCACATGGCGTTATATATAGATGAGGTGATGTATAAACATGTACAAAACAATTGCCTTCCCAGAAAAAAGGAAGTCACACCAATTACGAACATCGTGTGGATACTCAGAAATCACAAGTAGCCACGATGCTCATCAGGTTAGTGGGCAAATCGGACCAGGGATGATCAAAGGGAGAAAAAACCGTCACACAGCTCTACACTCTACACGGGATTGACTCAATTTTGTGAGATCCTTGCATTGGATGTTTGGATATGTTTGGATGCTGAAAGTCACATGTTTTTTTGGTCCGTTTGGCATCGCATTTTTGAGCTGTGGGCCACATTGTTCTTCCTGCAAATGTTGGCCGAGAGGGATATCAAAGACTATAACTATAACATACTATAACCATATAGTCATTGATTCTTAGAATATTATACAGCTACAACATCAACACGAAACACATGACCTAAAAGGGTTAACCTGTCACCATTCAGTATCCGCTTCGAGCGTCGCAAAGACCTCGTCTGGAATGGTACCCTCTTTGGTGAGTTCCGCTGTCAGGCCGTCTCCACTCCAGGGAATGGATGGCACACCTGCGGGGCCCAACAAGTACGGATGAAACTGGGAAATGAACATGAACCTATGGTGAACCTGAGATATTACAATATCTATATATACGTATATAACTGTGTATATATATAATATATTATGATTTATGTGTATTTGTTTTGGTATAATATATTATACTGTATAGATAAGTATGTGTATCTATAACCATTACATATCACATGTAATAATATATATCTATATACAAATAAATTGGTAGTTTACCCCGTTCCCCAGCGGCATTTCGACAATAACGCCTGCAGTTTGTGCCAGAATCCCTGCAGCGATTTTGTCACCCAGGACCGACCTGAAGGCATGGAAAGCTGCGTCTTTTCTCGATGTGACAATCAATCGGTGGTACAAAGATGTATACATCATCACCAAAATAGTAGGTTTATTATGGTTTATTATGGTTTAATATTGATAGGTTTATTACCAAAATAGTAGGTTTATTATGGTTTATGATCCCAGTATCGCTTTCTATTTTTTTGACGGTAAGAAAACACGTGGCTTCTGAAGTAGACTTTTCATGAACGAAACCAGTGATTGAAACATGTCTGAGGTAAAGACTCTGAAAATCCGGATTCTTGTAAGGTGCTGGGCAATGTATATCGATTCATATCGATATATATATATATACATAATATATATATATATATATATATATATATAATATATATATATATATATATATATACATAATATATATATATATACATAATATATATATACATAATATATATATACATAATATATATATGTATATATATATACATAATATATATATATACACATAATATATATATACATAATATATATATATACATAATATATATATATATACATAATATATATATATATATACATAATATATATATATACATAATATATATATATATTCATACATAATATATATATATATATATATATTATATACAATATATATATATATTATTATATATATATTATAATATATATATATATAATAGATATAAACACAGCAAAATCCATGATATACGAATCTCGCAAAGCGGCTTATCTCCCAGCGGGGATCCCTTCTGAGATCACCAGGTCTCCTGGGGATTCCTGGCATTACTGGACTCGTCGGCCCAATGAAGCAAATGCCCAGCTCCTTCCTTGCATCGGCAAAAAATCCAACTGGCTGCAGCATCTATCTATCTATCTATCTATCTGTCTATCTATCTGTCTATCTGTCTATCTGTCTATCTGTCTATCTGTCTATCTATCTATCTATCTGTCTATCTATCTATCTATCTGTCTATCTATCTATCTGTCTATCTATCTATCTGTCTATCTATCTATCTATCTGTCTATCTATCTGTCTATCTATCTATCTATCTATGTATCTATCTATCTATGTATCTATCTATCTATCTATCTATCTATGTATATATATATCTATCTGTCTATCTGTCTATCTGTCTATCTGTCTATCTATCTATCTATCTGTCTATCTATCTGTCTATCTATCTATCTGTCTATCTATCTGTCTATCTATCTGTCTATCTATATGTCTATCTATCTATCTATCTATCTGTCTGTCTGTCTGTCTATCTGTCTATCTGTCTATCTGTCTATCTGTCTATCTGTCTATCTGTCTATCTATCTATCTATCTATCTACATTGCAGTACATTACAGTACATTACAGTACATTACATTACATTCAAATATATATATATATAATGTATATACATGTATATACAACTATATGTTTATCTAAGTTTGGACATTGTTTTGTTTGGCAATATATTACCAATCTCCTGTTGGAGGCATGTTTTCTCACTTGTTCTCTGGTTCTGATTGTACCTGCTGTATGTTGTTGATATGCAAATTGTGTTGGGTCTGTCCCCAGTTTTGTTGCTGACTTTCCTTGTGTTGTCCATTGGATGTGTGTTTTCTAAGCTGGTGCAAGATCTGTGGCCCCCTGAGTCTTCAATTTTTACCCATACAAACAAACCCAAGAACAAGAATGGAGTTCCACCTTAGTTTTCGCAGGGTAAGTCCCTTGTCCTAATGGTCAAATCCCTATGTTTGTTGTTGAAATCCCCATTATCTTTGACAGAAACACTCCAAGACTACACAACATGCCACTGACTATGATCGTTCAGATTGGGTGTCCTGACCCTGACCCATCCTGACCCTCCTACCAGTCTACCATCGCCAGGTCACAGCTTGGCTGGCAGTCGCGGATTTTCCGAGGCATGGCCCCATCCTGGCCAAACCGCATCCACCTGCGGTCGCGGTTCCCTGGATGACCGATGAGCCATTTAAAGGGGACTTGCCGTTGAAATCTGCACTTCACATCTGGGATGTTTATCCAAACATACCAAGGCATACATTGAAACACCATGGTGATGGCCCCCTCCAACGTCTCTGCTCACCTTATGTGTTTTCGCGATCTTGCAAATAAGGTCCACGTTGGCGTAGTTATTTACCTGGCAAACGGCCAAAATGGGAATGATGAAAGGTGAAAATGTATAAAGCAACGGTACAAAAATGATCAAAAATGGCAATTGTTTACGCCCTTGAAATCAGACATTGTCGTTTTCTGGCAGTATGAAAACATATGAAAACCATCTTTGGATCTGCATCTTAGGTATCGGTGCTGGTTGATGACCCTGGTTGATGACCCTGGTAAGTCTGCTATCCCCAGGATCTTCCCTCATGGTTATCAATTACCTCAGGGGTGCTCAGTTGGATTCCCACTGGTGGGAGATTTCGAAGGCTTGCCAACTGAGAACCAGCAATCCCAACATCACTCGGCTCCCTTTTGTGATTCAAGGCATCAGGGGCAAGTCAAACTCTACCACCGGAAAAACTGCTATGGGCTCTCAACCTCGACCAACTACTTGGAACTGTGCATCGAACTGTGGTAAATGTAAAAGTGGTTCATAACCATGGTTCGTTTCCCAGCAATCTATATACATGATAAATATATATATAATAATATAATATTATATTATAATAAATAATATATAGAATAAAATACATAATATATAGTTTGTATAATTAAAAATTGAACATATAAGTAATACATAATACATACAATATATAATATATTACATGCAATAAATCAAAAAATATAATATATAATATAACATAGATTATATGTAATAAATGGTGTATATATATAATCAACAAATAATACAAAATAATACACAATAAATAATGCACAATAAATTATATAATATATATATAATATATTATATTATATTATATATATTATATTATATATAATCTATATATATATAACATAATATATATAATATATAATATATATATAATATAATATATTATATATATGTATAATATATATAATATATATAATATAATATATATATATATAATATAATAATATAATATAAATAATATATAT